>Ga0247763_1000222_pt1 | contig 31389 bp, 23 predicted proteins | sample UWRJL141409B4_FD_179926 | JGI IMG/M metagenome (GOLD analysis project Ga0247763, IMG submission 179926) | Plant litter microbial communities from Arlington Agricultural Research Station in Wisconsin, United States - UWRJ-L141-409B-4 | ecosystem: Environmental > Terrestrial > Plant litter >... | reverse complement strand
AGCATCGGCGCCAGCTCCGCTTCGGAGTGCGCGCGCACGTCATCACGCGCGACACCAGCGAGGAGGCCTGGGCGGAGGCGGCGCGATTGCTCGAGCGCATCCCGCCGGGAGCCATCGAGGAGGCGCAGCGCCAGTTCGCTGCCACGGAGTCGGTCGGACAGGCACGCCAGGTGTCGCTGCACCGCGGCAAGCCCGGGCACGTGCGCGACCTCGAGATCCATCCCAACGTGTGGGCGGGCGTCGGTCTCGTGCGGGGGGGTGCTGGCACGGCCATCGTGGGCTCGCACGAGGAGGTAGCCGAACGCCTCGCCGAGTATGAGTCCGTCGGCATCGACACGTTCATCCTCTCGGGCTACCCGAACCTCGAAGAAGCCGTCCGCGTGGGGGAAGACCTGCTCCCGCGCCTCGAGCACCGGGAACGGCCGGCGTCGCGCTGGGCGCTCGCCGGCGCCTCCTGAGCCCGTCCTTCGGCGCGGGCGTCCCAGCCCGCGCGAGGGCCCACTCGCCCGCGCGCGGGCGACCCACGGCGCGAGGCCCAGCCCACTCGTCCCGACACCGCGCCTTAACTGCAGGGCGGGGATGGCCGATGTCCCCACTGGGGATACGGCCCCTCAGGGAAGAGAGCGAGCATGAAGCAGGGGGATTTTACCGCCCTCGCCAAGGACTACATCCATCGCACCGGGTACAGCCGCGACGTGCTCGAGCTGCTACTCGCGCGCGTGGCGCGCGAGCGGCCCGGGATCGTCGTGGCCGATGTAGGAGCGGGTACGGGTAAGCTCACCGAGAATCTGATCGCGCTCGGACTGAGCGGCCATGCCATCGAACCGAACGATGCCATGCGCGCGGAAGGCCAGCGCCTGTGCGGTGCCGAGCGCCCCTTCGCGTGGTCCGCCGGTAGCGGCGAGGCGACGGGACTTCCCAGCGCCAGCGTCGACTGGGTGCTGATGGCGTCGTCCTTTCACTGGACCGACCCGAAGCGCTCGCTGCCGGAGTTCCACCGCATCCTGAGGCCTGGCGGCTTCTTCACAGCGCTGTGGAACCCACGAGATCTCGAGTCGTCAGAGTTCCACCGCGACGTCGAGCGAATGATCCACGAGCGTATACCCGCGCTGAAGCGCGTCTCGTCGGGTGGCAAGCCCTACACGCAGGACCTGGAGCAGACGCTGGTGTCGACCGGCCACTTCTCGCACCTCGTGTTCTGCGAAGGTGCCCACCAGGTGAGCATGACGCCCGAGCGCTACCTCGGCGCCTGGCGCTCGGTGAACGACATCCAAGCGCAGGCGGGGCCCGAGGCGTTCGAGGCGCTGATGGCCGCGCTCACGGAGCGGGTGCGCGCGCTGTCGGAGGTGGTCGTGCCGTACCGCACGCGCGCCTGGACGGTTCAGGCCGTCTGAGCACGACAGCGACGAAGCACCCTGCTTCACGCAGAGCCAGCGAACCAGAGCCGGCGCGCGCGGGAAAGCGCTCAGTTCGCGCCGCGGCCGCGCTCGACGATCGCACCCCGCACCTCCTCGACCAGCTCCTTCAGGCGGGCGTCGCTGCGGTCACGCGGGTGAGGCACGGGCACGTTCACGATGCGCTCGATGCGACCGGGGCGCGCCTCGAGCACGACCACGCGGTCACCCAGGAAGACGGCCTCTTCCACGTCATGCGTGACGAGCACCATGCTGATCTTCTCGGCCTGCCAGATGCGCCGCAGCTCTTGCTGCAGGTTCGAGCGCGTGAGCGCGTCGAGCGCCCCGAACGGCTCATCCAAGAGCAGGATGGAGGGGCGGTTGACCAGGGCCCGAGCGATGGCCGCGCGCTGGGCCATGCCACCCGAGAGTTGATGCGGGTAGGCGTTCTCGAAGCCCTCCAGGCCGACCAGCGCGATGTGGTCACGCACGGCTCGCTCTTTCTCGGCGGCTGACAGCCGCGAGTTCTCGAGGCCGAGGCCCACGTTGTCACGCACGCTCAGCCACGGAAACAGCCGGTGCTCCTGGAAAACGATGCCTCGATCGAGGCTCGGTCCGCGCACGGGCTCGCCCCCGATGCGGATCTCTCCGCGATAGTCGCGATCGAGCCCGATCAAGAGCCGCAGCAACGTCGATTTTCCGCAGCCGCTCAGGCCCACGATGCTGACAAACTCCCCGGGCGCGATCGTCAGGCTGAGCCCGCCGAGCACGTTCAGTGTCTCGTTCTCGACCGTGAACTGTTTGTGGACGTCGATGATTTCGATGATGCCGGGATTGGCCATGGTCCTTCTTCTTCGATTCAGGTGCGCACCGCACGAAAGCGCAGCAAGCGGACTTCGAGCGCCGAAGCTACGGCGCTGATGCCGTAGCCCACGGCGCCAACGACGATCACGCCGAGCAGCACCTTGTCCATCTGGAACGACTCGCGCCCGTCGATCATCAGGTTGCCGACGCCCGGCGCCGCAGCGAGCAGGTATTCGGCGCCGATGGTGCCGAGCCAGGCGTAGACCAAGCCCACCTTCACGCCGGTGAAGATGGACGGTGCAGCGCCAGGCAGCACCACCCGCCGGAAGATCTGCGCGCGTGAAAAGCGAAACACCTTCGCCACCTCCACATGCGCAGGCGCGACGCTGCGGATGCCCTCGAACGTGTTGAGCGCGACCGGGTAAAAGGCAGCGAGCCCGATGAACACCACCTTGGCAGTCTCGCCCGTGCCGAGCCAGACCGACATCAGCGGGAGCCAGGCGAAGATGGCCACCTGCTTGGCGGCATGAAAGCTCGGGCCGAGCACTCGCTCCCAGAGCCGCGACGTGCCCATCACGCTGCCGACGGCGACACCGAAGACGCTGCCGAGCGCGGCGCCGCCGAGGTCGCGCCCGAGGCTCGCGGCGAGCTGCGGCAAGAGCCCGCCCTCCGACAGCTCGCGCCACGCCCGCTCGGCGACCAGCGACGGGCGCACGAGCAAACGCGTGTTCACCAGCCCGAAGCGTGTGGAGAGCTCCCACGCCACGATGAGCAACACCGGCAGCAGCAGCGCCTGGCGGTAGCTGCTGCCCGTCCCGGGCGGCGCGGCAGGCTCCCGCGAGCTCACGACTGCACCGCCTTCGCAGCGCCCCAGCTCGCCTCTGGGCGCCACCGGAGCAAGCGCGACTCGAGCAAAGCCAAGCTCTTGTCGAGCACCAGCCCCACCACGCCGACCGAGATGATCGCGGCGAGCACCAGGTCGAGCTGGAAAAGCTGCCGGCCCCAGACGATCAGGAAACCGAGCCCCTCGGACGACGCGAGCAGCTCGACCGTCACCAGGGAGAGCCACGCGAGCGTCAACCCGTAGCGGATGCCGACGAAGAGCGACGGGACCGTGGCCGGCAGCACCACCTTGCGCAGGAACTGGCCTCGCGAGAACTCGAACACGTTGGCCACCTCGACGTACTGGGCAGGCACGCGCCGGATGCCCGAGAGCACGTTGATCGCTACCGGCACCAGGCTGGCCTGAGCGATGATGACGATCTTCAGCGATTCGCCGATCCCGAACATCATCATGGCGAGCGGCAGCCAGCCGAGCACCGGCACCTGGCTCAGCGCATTGAACAGCGGGTACACGTAGCGCTCGACGCTCCGGGACAACCCCATCGCGGCGCCGAGCAACGCGCCGAACAACGACCCCACGAAGAACCCCGCGGCCACCCGCCCCAGGCTGATGCCATAGTTCATGAGCAGATCGCCGGACTTGGCGAGCTCGACGATGGTGTCCAGCACGAGGCGGGGTTGCGGGAGGATCTGCGGCGGCGCCCAACCGCGCTCGGTCGCCAGCGTCCATAAGCCGAGCAGCGAGAACGGCACGATCCACCCGAGCGAGAAGCGGCCGAGCCCTGCGCGAAGGCGTGAGCCGAGCGGCGCTCGCGGGGCCGCCGTCTCTTCCAGTTTGTATGCGCTGATTGCCTGCACCATGCTTCTACTCGCCTTTCAGAACCCCACTTGCGCCTGAGTCAGAATCTCGCGCGTCACCTCGGTGCGCTCGTCATCCTGCCAGTTCAGGTTGAGTTGAAACTTCGTGGTCTCGGCGACGAAAAGGTTCGCGCCGAGGGTGATCACCGTCACCGCGTCGTCCGCGTTGTCCTTGTTGGGATCGAAGCGGTCGTAGCGAACGAACGGTTGGTACGTCTTGGGCCACCAGTCGTCGTAGCGGCCCTGGTTGCGGAAGCCGCTGACGAACTGCTCGCCGAAGCTGAGGAACAACGTCACTGTGTGCGCGTCGCTGTCGACGTCGGTGCGGCGCGCGTCGACCAGCGTCGGGCCGGGCGTCGCGGCGTCCTTGCCGTGGATGAACTCATACGTCACACCGAAGGGCCAGTGGTTGTAGTAGAAGTCGATGCCGAGGCGTTGCTTTGAGCCCCGCCCCGCCAGCGTGCGCGGTGGGCCGTCATTCAAGAAGAGGTTCTGGCTCCCCCAGTAGCCCGTGCCACCCAGGGTGATCTGCCGTAGCCAGGAGTGAAAATCGCTCGGCACCGTGAAAGCGACGCGAGCGATGACGTCTCGCACGTTGTTGTCATCGAGAGTGTTGGGCCCCGCGCCGTTCAGGACGCCGAACGCATACTGCAATATCGGGACTCGGTAGTTGTAGCCGAAGTCCACCATCGGGAAAAGGTCGCCGCGAACGACGAGGCCGATGTCACGCCGGGCGAGGTTCAGCCGCGTCGTGAACAGCGCGTTTCGAATCACGGGCTTGAGCTCTTCGGTCGCAGGCACCTCGAGACCAAACGGCAAGAGCTGCTGGCCGAGCGTGATGGTGAGCTGCGGATCTTCCCGGTCGATGGTCGGCACCGGCGAATAGACGACGTTGGCATCGAGCAGGTTCAGGAAGCTATTGTTCGTGGCCTGCTGCGGCGAGGCGCCGAAGCGCAACGCAAAGTCGAGGTTTCGGCCTTCGGCGTAGTCCTTGTACAGGCTGCCCGTAAACGTGATCAGCGCTGCGCCGATCTCGAAGCTGCTCTTCCGCTGGTAGACGGTCGGAGCCGTCGTTTCTTGATCGATCCAGCCGAAACGAGCCTGGATCGTGCCACCCACGCGGATGCCACGGGTGGTCTGCGCGGTGTGAATGTCACGCTCGCGTTGCCACTGAAACTTGAAGTTCTCGAGGTCGGACGTGATGCCCTGGATGTCGTAGCGCAGGCCTTCCAGATCCTCGGGTGCCACGCTCGGCGGAGGCGGCTCGGAGGGAGCTGGCTCCCCCGCCGGAGGAACGGCGGGCGCCGGCTCCGAGGGAGCACCCGGCTCTGCTCCGGGGCTGGGCGCTGCCCCAGGACTCGGCGCTGCACTCGGGGCCGGCGCTGCGCCCGGGCTCGAGGGCGCGTTCGCGTTCGCCGGTGCGCCCGGCGTTGACGGGAGCTGCGCTCCCGGCGGAGGTGTTGCACCCGGAGTGCCCGGTGCTGCTGGCCGCTCATCGAGAGGTCGCGGTGGCGGATCGGGCTGAGCTGCACTGACCTCAGTGGCGGCGAGGAGCAGGGCGCTGACGATGGTCGCTCGAGGGATGTGAAGAAAGAGTGAATGTCGCATGGGGATGGGAGCGCGAGCACGCAGCGCGGCGAAGCGTCGCAAACGGCAGCGCATCGCCGCCGATCGGGCTCGGCGAAGCGAGGCCAAGGGCCTCGGGCTAGAACAGGGCGCAGACACTAGTCTCGTAAACAAGACAGGTCAACGGCGTTGACGCCATCTGCCCCTAGCCCTGTTTCGCGAATCCATGCACCCCTCGGGAGCACGCCGCCCCCGTGTGTGCGAGCGGCCGCCCAGAGGCGGGCATTCAAAGCCCCGCGTCTTGGCAGACTCCGAGGCGCGTCCCGAAGCGCCGGCAGCGTTGAACCGAGCGCGCGCAGTCCCCATCGTCACGGCAGCGACCCGGCTCGAGCACGCAGCGATCGCTAGCCCCTTCCCTCCTCTCGCTCCGCTCCAGCAGGCGACACATCAGCCCTTCCGTGCAGCGGTGCTGCACGCAAGGAGCGTCGACGGTGACGCCCGGAATGGCCTGATCGGGCTGCGCCCTCGAGTCAGCGCTCGATCTACAGCCTAACGACAACAGCGCGCCCGCGAGCCAGACCGGGACGCTTCCCGATGGCAACAGCCGCGAGCGCGCCACCCCAGCCCGCGGAACGCGGCTCATTCCCCTTCGGGAGCGGGCTTCCAGCGCGTGAAGTGCTTCTCCACCTGCTGGAGCACCTGGTTGAAGCAGAGACCGATCACCGTGAGCGACAGGATCCCGACGTACATGTTCGGAATCTGGAAGTTGTACTGCGCGTAGATGATCAAATAGCCGAGGCCCGCTTTGGCGCCGATCATCTCCGCGGCGACGAGCACGAGCAAGGAATAAGCACCAGCCAGTCGGATGCCGACGAACACGGTCGGGACCGCCGCGGGCAGGATCACCTTCCGGAACAGCTGCAGCGGCGAGAGGCCCATGGTGCGTGCCGACTTGATCAACAGCGGATCGACGTTCCGCACGCCAGCGATGGTGTTGAGCAAGATCGGAAACGAGCAGGAGTAGATGACGAGCGCGATCTTCGAGCCCTCACCGATCCCGAGCAGCAAGATGAACACCGGGAGCAGCGCCAGAGCCGCCGTGTTGCGCAGCGCCTCGAGCAGGGGGCTCACCACGCTGGCGAATGGCCGATACCAACCGATCGCCAGCCCGAGCGGGACCGCGTACAGGATCGCCAGGCCGAACCCGACCAGCGAGCGCGACAGGCTCGCCTGCACGTGGCTCACGAGCTGGCCGTTGCTGGTCAGCTCGACACCCGTGCGCAGCACCTCGCTGAGCGGAGGAAGGAAGGCGGGCTCGGCGAGACCGAGTCGAGGAGCGAGCTCCCAGACGATGAGGAAGAGCGCGATCGCCAGCGACTGTCGCACCCCGCGCCAGAGGCGCCGCGTGAGCGAGCGCCAAGCGATGCCGGGGCCAAGCTGCGGCGGAGGCGTGAGCAGCGAGAGGGTGTGATCCGCGTTAGCCACCGAGCGCCGCCTCTCCGAACCCGCGCGCCGCCGCTCGGATTCCCAGCTTCCTGCGCCGCTCCTCCTGTTCGGCGACCGCGACCTCGTCGCGCAACAGCGTCCAGATCTCGTGGCGAAGGCGACCGAACTCGGGCGCCGATCGAATGTCGTCCGAGCCCTGCCGGAAATCGGCGGGAACGTCGACTATCTGCTTGATGCGACCCGGGCGCGACGTCATCACCGCGATGCGCTGGCCCAGGCACACGGCCTCGTCAATCCCGTGCGTGATGAACAGGATGGTCGTGCGCGACTTCTCCCAGATGCGCAGCAGCTCGATCTGCAGCGTCTCCCGCGTCTGGGCGTCGAGCGCCGCGAACGGTTCGTCCATGAGCAACACCTCGGGCGCGTAGGCGAGGCTACGCGCGATCGCGACGCGCTGCTTCATGCCGCCGGAGAGCTCGTGCGGGAACCGGTCTTCGAAACCAGACAGCCCCACCATGCTCAAATGGCCGCGCGCGACGTCGCGGCGCTCGGCCTTGCTCACGCCCTTCGCCTCCAGCCCGAACTCGACGTTCTCGAGCGCCGTGCGCCACGGGAACAAGGCGTACTGCTGGAAGACGATGCCGCGGTTCAGGCCAGGCCCGGAGATCGGCGCGCCGTCGAGCAAGATTTGGCCGCTCGACGGCTGCGACAGCCCTCCCAGGAGGTCGATCAGCGTCGACTTGCCGCACCCGCTCGGCCCGACGAGGACCATGAACTCGCCCTCACGCACGCTGAGCGACATGTCCTCGAGCGCGGAGAGCTTGTCGCCTGGGCGCCCGCTGCGGACGCTGAACGTCTTGCTAACCGACACGAACTCGATCTTGCTCTTGGCGCTCAACTTTCCTCCTCCGCAGCTCCGCCGGCTGGCACGGGACGCCGACGGCTCGACTGTGGTACCGCGCCTCTGTCTATTTTACAAGACGACTTTCGCCGGGACAGTCCAAATCCGGCCCGCCAGAACTGCCCCGCAGGGGGATGCTTCACCACAATGACTCTCGTCTCCGCCCGCAGAGACGTGCACCAAAAAGACTTTGCGCGGAGACTGTGTCTTTCATAATGTACATTCGTCTTCCAATCGAGATATCGACGGAGGAGAGGAGGTCCGGGCCATGCCAGTCAGTCGCGCAGCAGCTTGGGGAATCGAGTCAGACCGCGGGCACGACATGTGGGGCCTCTTGTGCCGCACCGCGCTTCGAGCGGTGGACCTCGCTGCCAGGGTCTTCGGGCTCGAGGCGACCGAGAACCGTGTCGAGCGCGCCGAGCTGTTCGTCAGCTACGGGGTCGCCCCACCGACTCTGGCGAACGCGCCGCGCTGGGCAGGCCGCGAACGAGCGATCGATTGGGCCAAGCTCAGCGATCTCGAGCGTGCCAGGCTCGCTCGCGAGATGAATGGCTCGGTGCGACCGTGACCGCTCCCGCGCCCGCCGCCGTCGAAGCCGACCTCAACTACCTGCTCTACACGGGCCAGCGTCCCGTCGGCTACGCCTATCCCGCGCCGCCCGGCGTGCCACAACAGAGCGGTGCTCCGCTGCCCACGCGCGTGCGCATCGAGAATGCCCGCGCGCTCCCCGAGCCGCCCGCTCTCGACCGCCAGGGCTTCGAGCTGCGCCGAGCCCCGAGCGAGCTCGGAGACTTCTCCGACGAGGAGGCGATCGTCGAGCGCTATTATCCGGAGGCGCAGCGCCTGCTGCGCGAGGTCACCGGCGCCGTCAAGGTGGTGGTCTTCGATCACACGCTGCGCCTCGGCGTACCGGGGCACGGCGAGGCGGGCGTGCGCGAGCCGGTGCGCCGCGTCCACAACGACCAGACGTTCGTGTCGGCGCCGCGCCGAGTGCGCGATCACCTGCCCCCCGAGGAGGCCGAGGATCGGCTGAAGAAGCGCTTCGCGATCGTCAACGTCTGGCGTCCGATCGGGCGCGCCGTACGCTCGGCACCGCTCGCGCTCTGCGACTCGCGCAGCATCGTCGGCGACGAGCTGATCGCGACCGACCTGGTGTACCGCGACAAGGTCGGCGAGACGTACTCCGTGGTGCCGCGTGACCAGCATCGCTGGTTCTACTTCCCGGAGGTCGAGCCCGAAGAGGTGGTGTTGATCAAGATCTACGACTCGCTCACCACGGGCGCGGCACGGCTCAGCTTCCACACCGCGTTCGACGATCCGACCACCCCGCTCGACGCGCCACCTCGGCGCAGCATCGAGCTGCGTACGCTCGTCTTCTTCGAGAGCTGATCGACCCGAGATGTGGCTCGTCCGCCTCGCGCTCTCGCGGCCCTACACGTTCGTCGTGATGGCGCTGCTCATCGTGCTTCTCGGCGCGGTGACCATCCGTCGCATGCCGACGGACATTCTGCCGGAGATCGACATTCCGGTGGTATCGGTGGTGTGGTCTTATCAAGGGCTGCCTCCCGAGGAGATGGAGAAGCGGGTCGTCAGCAACTTCGAGCGCTTCCTGATCACGACCGTCAACGACATCGAGCACACCGAGAGCCAGAGCTTGACGGGCGTAGCCGTGATCAAGGTCTTCTTCCACCCAGGGGCGAAGATCGAGGCGGCGACCGCGCAGATCACCGCGGCGTCGCAGCAGGCGGTGCGCAGCCTGCCTCCCGGGGCGACGCCGCCGCTCATCCTGCGCTACAGCGCCTCGAACGCGCCCGTGCTCCAGCTCGCGCTCGAGAGCAGCGAGCTGAGCGAGCAGGAGCTGTTCGACTACGGCGTGAACTACGTGCGCGCTGGCATCGCCACGGTGCAGGGCGCCGGCGTCCCCTACCCTTACGGCGGTAAGTTCCGACAGGTGATGGTCGACATCGACCTGCCCCGGCTCTACGCCTGGGGCCTCTCGCCGCGCGACGTGACCGCGGCCGTCAACGCCCAGAACCTGACGCTGCCGACGGGCAACATCAAGATCGGGCAGAACGACTACCCGGTGCTGGTCAACGGCAGCGCCGTGAGCATCGAGGAGCTGGGCAACATCCCGCTGCGCACTCAGAACGGCACCACCGTGTTTCTGCGCGATGTGGCCGACGTGCGCGATGGCTTCGCGCCACAGACCAGCATCGTGCACGCGAACGGGGTGCGAGCGGTGGTGATGCCGATCCTCAAATCTGCCGGCGCGAGTACGCTCGACGTCGTGGAACGGGTGCGCGCCGCGCTGCCCGCGGTCGAGGCCACCCTGCCCAAGGGTATCCAGGTGTCGCCGCTCTTCGACCAATCGGTGTTCGTGCGCGCCGCCGTGCGCGGTGTGGTGCACGAGGCGGTGATCGCGGGGGGCCTCACAGCGCTGCTGATGCTCGTGTTCCTCAACAGCTGGCGCAGCACGCTGATCGTGGTCGTGTCGATCCCGCTCTCGATCCTGGTCTCGGTCATGACCCTCGGCGCGCTCGGCCACAGCCTCAACGTGATGACGCTGGGCGGCATGTCGCTCGCGGTCGGAATCCTGGTCGACGACGCGACCGTCGAGCTCGAGAACATTCACAGGAACATCGGACAGGGAAAGCCGCTCGTCACCGCCATCCTGGACGGGGCGCACGAGATCGCCCTGCCGGCGTTCGTCTCGACGCTCTGCATCTGCATCGTGTTCGTGCCGGTGGCGTTCATGACGGGCTCGGCGCGCTCGCTGTTCTTGCCGCTGGCGCTGGCCGTGATCTTCGCGATGCTGACGTCGTACTTTCTCTCGCGAACGCTGGTGCCGACGCTGGTGCGCTACCTGCTGGCGGCCGAGATCGGCTCGCACGGGCAGGCCGGCGGGGGGTTCCTCGCGCGCCTCAGGCATGACTTCCACCAGAACTTCGAGCGAGGTTTCGAGCGCCTGCGACAGGGCTACATTTCAGCGCTCGCGCGGGTGCTCGAGCGACCCAGGACGACGACGCTGGTCTTCGGCCTGTTCGTCGCCCTCTCGCTCGGGCTTTACGGGCTGATCGGGCGAGACTTCTTCCCGTCGGTCGACGCCGGGTTGATCCGCTTTCACGCCCGCGGCGCGCCGGGAACGCGCATCGAGGAGACAGAGCAGCTGCACGCGAGCGTGGCCGAGGTCGTGCGGCGCGTGATTCCGCCAGACGAGATCGAGAACGTCATCAACAACATCGGAGTGACCGTCAGCCCCATCAACCTGTCGATGGGCGATCCGTCGATGGTGTCGACGGCCGGCGGCGAGGTGCTCGTCTCGCTGGCGCCTGGGCACCAGCCCACGGCCGACTACGTGCGGGCCCTGCGCCGCGAGCTCGCCGCCAGCTTCCCGGAGCAGACCTTCTTCTTCCTCGCGCCCGACATCTCGACCCAGGTGCTCAACTTCGGGCTCTCCGCGCCCATCGACGTGCAGCTCGTCGGGCCGCCCGGCAACACCGCCAGGAACCTCGATCTGGCGCGCCAGATCGAGCGGCGGGTGCGAGAGATCCCGGGCGCGGTAGACGTGCACCTGCACCAGTTGCTCGGCACGCCGCAGTACCGGGTTGACGTCGATCGCGTGGCCGCGAGCCGCTCGGGGCTCACCGAGCGCGACATCGCGAGCGACCTGCTGATCTCGCTTTCGTCGAGCGGGCAGACAGCGCCCAACTACTGGCTCGATCCCCAGAAAGGCATCCAGTATTCGGTCGCGGTGCAGACGCCACAGCACCGCATGAACAGCCTGGCGGCGCTCGGCTCCACGCCGATCGGCACGCTCGCGGGGGGGGCGCCGCAGCTGCTCACGAACGTCGCCGACATCAGCCGCACGAGCGGCGCAACCAACATCACACACCTGAACGCGCTGCCCACCTTCGACGTCCTCGCGAACGTCGACGGCACCGATCTCGCCAGCGTCGCCGCGGCCGTCAACCAGGTGCTCGACGAGCTGCGGGATCAGCTCCCGCGCGGATCGAGCGTCCGCATCCGGGGCCAGGTCGAGAGCATGGAGTCATCATTCGGCGGACTCGGCTACGGCCTCTTGCTCGCCGTGGTGCTCGTCTACTTCCTGATGGTGGTGAACTTTCAGTCCTGGCTCGACCCGTTCGTGATCCTCATGGCCCTGCCGGGCGCGCTCGCGGGCATCGCCTGGCTGCTGTTCGTCACGGGCACGACGCTGAGCGTGCCGGCTTTGATGGGCGCCATCCTGTGCGTTGGCGTCGCCACTGCCAACAGCGTGCTGCTCGTCAGCTTCGCCAACGACGTGCGACGTTCCCCTGCCGTTCGAGTCGGCACGGGACTCACGGCGACCCCCGACGCGCGCGCTGCGGCCCTGCTCGCCGGCGCGACGCGGCTCCGGCCCGTGTTGATGACGGCGCTGGCCATGATCGTGGGCATGCTTCCGATGGCGATCGGCTGGGGCGAGGGCGCCGAGCAGAACGCGCCGCTCGGCCGCGCCGTGATCGGGGGATTGATCGTCGCGACGCTCGGCACGCTGTTCTTTGTGCCCACCGCCTACTCCGTGCTGCGCCGGCCGGCTCCGATCCAGCGCAGCGAAGAACCCGCATGACCAGCACCGTATCGCCTCCCCCGTCGCTCGATCTCGACACGCCGCTGCCCAGCGCGGCCCCGTCCTCCAGCGCAGCCCTCGCGCCCGCCTCTAGGCCAGCGCCCAGGCGTCGCCGCACGAGCTACATCGCCATCGCCGCCGTCGGGGCGCTCGGCGCGCTGTTCCTCGTCGGCTACGCGCCAAAACGCGCGCGCGAAGCCGCCCTCGCCCGCGACGCCGCCGCCCGCAGCGTCGAATCTCCACGCGTGGTCACGGTGCGCCCCACGCCGTCGAAGAGCGACCGCCCGCTGACGTTGCCGGGTAGCATCGAGCCGCTCGAGACCGCGCAGGTCCACAGCCGCGCCAGCGGCTTCGTGACGGAGTGGTACGCCGACATGGGCGATCTGGTCGAGGCCGGGCAGCTCCTCGCGCGCCTCGACACGCCCGAGCTCGACCGCGAGACCGAGCAGGCCCGGGCCACGCTCGCGCGCGCCGACGCCAGCATCCTGCAGACCAAGGCGACGGCCGAGTACTCCGCCTCCACGCACCGGCGCTACGCGGCGCTGGCGCCCGAGGGCGTGATCTCGCTGCAGGAGCTCGCTCAATATGCCGCGCAGGCCCACGTCGACGCCGCGAACATTCGAGTGGCACAGGCCGAACGAGGCGCCCGCGCGGCCGAGCTCGAGCGGCTCGAGCAGCTGCAGCGCTTCGCTCGGGTCGTCGCGCCTTTCGCAGGCACCGTCTCGGCGCGGCACGTCGAGCGCGGCGCGCTCGTCAACGGCGCATCGAGCGGTCCGCTCTACGAGATCGTGGTGACCGATCCGGTGCGGGTCTTCGTCCAGGTGCCCCAGAGCCTCGTGCCCGATGTACGAGCGGGCCTCCCCGTCGAGGTCGCGGTCAGCGAGTACCCAGGCGTCGCGTTCGCGGGCGAGCTCACGCGGGCGAGCGGCACGCTCGAGCGCGAGTCGCGTACGATGCGGGTCGAGGTGCGCGTCCCGAACGTCCAGGCGCGCCTCTTGCCCGGTATGTACGCCAGCGTGAAGGTGACGCTGGCGCGCGGCCGCCCGTCGTTCCTGCTCCCGGCAACCGCGATCGTGTCGGGAGCCGCCGGGCCGCGCGTGGCCAGCGTGGACGCCGACGGCAACGTCCGACTCATCCCCGTTGGCGTGAAGCGCGACTACGGCGCCGAGGTCGAGATCGAGCAGGGCCTCGCGGGTGAAGAGGCCATTATTCGCGCGCCCGGGCCGCAGCTCCGCGACGGCGCGCGCGTGAGCGTCGCCGAACCGACGACAAACCAGGGCGCACCACGATGAGCGACGATCTACATCGACTTTCCGCCAGCGAGCTCGTGCTCGCTTACCGCCGCCACAGGCTCTCGCCCGTGGAGGTCACGCGCGCCGTGCTCGAGCGCATCAGCCGGCGCGAGCCGGAGCTCAACGCCTTCGTACTGCTCGACCCGGAGGCGGCCCTGCGTGACGCTCGCGCGTCTGAGGCGCGCTGGAGTGCGAACAAGCCCGCGGGGTTGCTCGATGGCGTCCCCCTATCCGTCAAAGATCTGCTGCTCGCACGCGGCTGGCCCACGCGCCGCGGCTCGCTCACCGTCTCCGGCGACGGCCCCTGGGAAGACGACGCGCCCGCCGTCGCGCGCGCGCGAGAGCACGGCGCCGTCTTGCTGGGCAAGACGACCACCTCCGAGTTTGGCTTGAAGGGGCGCGGCGACAGCCCGCTCTCCGGGGTGACGCGCAACCCTTGGCATCCGGCGCACACCCCGGGTGGCAGCAGCGCCGGCGCGGTGACGGCCGTCGCCGCGGGGTTCGGACCGCTCGCCATTGGTACCGATGGCGGCGGATCGATCCGGGTGCCGTCGGCGTACGCCGGCGTCGTCGGCCTGAAACCGACGTTCGGCCGCGTGCCGACCTCGCCGGCGGCCGTGATCGGCGTGCCGCCGCACGTGGGCCCGATAGCGCGCAGCGTGCGCGACGCCGCTCTGCTGCTCAGCGTGATCTCCGAGGCGGACGATCGCGATCCGTTCCGGCTGCCGGAGGCCCCCGGCGATTTTCGCGATGCGCTCGGGCGCAGCTGGAGCCGAACGCGCATCGGAGTGAGCGCCACGCTCGGGCACGCGCGCCTCGATCCAGAGGTCCAGCGCGCGTTCGAGCGCGCCGTGCTCGTGTTTGAGGAGCTCGGCGCCAGCGTAGAGGCGGAAGACCCGCCGATCGCGCCGGCGCGCGCGACGCTGCGCACGCTGTTCGCGGCGCGGGCGGCGTTCACCGTGCGACACCTGGATGAGGCGGCGCGACAGAAGCTCGACCCCGTCGTGCTGGCGGCGGCGCGCGAGGGTGAGCAGCTCACTGCGCTCGACTACCTGGAGGCGGAGGCGGCGCGCGTGACGCTGGCGGAGAAGATGGCCGAGTATCACCGCCGCTTCGACCTGCTGCTCACGCCGACCACGGCCGAGCCCGCGCCGCGCCTCGACGCGGCCCTCGACAGCGCCCGCGACGCGACCCCTTTCGCTTACCCCTTCAGCCTGACGCGACAACCCGCAGCCAGCGTGCCCTGCGGCGTGACGCGCGCTCGCCTGCCCATCGGCTTGCAGATCGTGGGGCGTCCGTTCCAAGATGGCCTGGTGCTGGCGGCCGCGGACGCGGTGGAGGCCCACCTGGGCGCGCTTCGAGTGCCCGACTGAGGCGCCGCACCCGCGACGAGCCGCAACTCAATACTGACCAGGAGATTCCAGTGGACACACGGTTCTTGGGGCGCACCGGCATCCGGGTGAGCCCGCTCTGCCTCGGCTGCATGATGTTCGGCGGCCGCGCCAACGCTGGCGAGTCCGAGCGCATCATCGATCGCGCCATCGACGCGGGCATCAACTTCCTCGACACGGCCAACGTCTACAACGACGGCAAGAGCGAGGAGGTCGTCGGCGAAGCGTTACGCAAGAACGGCCACCGCCACCACCTCGTGCTGGCCACCAAGGTGCACGGCAACATGCACAAGGGTGATCGCTGGGACCCGAACCAGGCGGGCAACAGCCGGCGCCAGATCATCGAGCAGGCAGAGGCCTCGCTGCGGCGCCTGAAGACAGACTGGATCGATCTGTACCAGATCCACCGTCCGCAGCCGGAGTGCCCGATCGACGAGACGCTGCGTGCGCTCGATGACCTCGTGCGTTCGGGCAAGGTGCGCTACGTCGGCACCAGCACGTTCGCCGCTTGGCAGGTCGTGGAGTCGCTCTGGGTGGCCAAAGAGTATGGCTTGAATCGCTTCGTCACCGAACAGCCCCCGTACAACCTGCTCGACCGTCAGATCGAGCGGGAGCTCCTCCCCGCGCTGAAGACATATGGATTCGGCGTCATCCCCTGGAGCCCGCTGGCGGGCGGCTTCCTATCGGGCAAATACAAGCGGCAGGGAGCGCAACCCGAAGGCCGCTTCCAGGACGGAACGCACATGCGAGCGCCAGGGCTCCTCGGCAGCGCGGCGGCGTTCGACGCCGTGGAGGCGCTGGAGGGGCTGGCCCGGGAAAGAGGCGTCAACGTGAGCCAGCTCGCGATCGGCTGGGTCGCGCAGCAGCCCCACATCACGAGCCCCATCATCGGACCACGCACCCTCGAGCAGCTGGAGGACAACCTGAAGGCGCTGGATCTGAAACTCACGAAGGACGATCTCGCCCGCATCGATCGCATCAGCCCTCCCGGCGGTGTGATCGTGCCCTTCTATCAAGCAGCGTTCGGACCGGGCGAGCACCGCTGGTGAGCGCGCGCTCGGGCGAGCGCGCCCGTGCTGCTCGCCGCGACGCCGCGACGCCCTGCAACGCAAACATTTCGGCGACGGCGGGCGGCGCCCCCATGCCGAAACGGCCGTGACCCGCGTCGATTTAATTAGAGACACCTGTCTCCTATGATAGAACACTCGGACGTGGACACGGGGGCGCCGCCGACGGCGACGCCGACGCACGGCCCGACGAAGGAGGAGCACATGTCCCAGGGAGTCAGCATTCAGGCAGTGAGCAGCAAGGCGGCCAGCAACAAGGCCGTCGGTTACCAGCAGATCCAGGTGAAGCCGGTCGCCGGCTACATCGGCGCCGAGATCGGGAACGTCGATCTCTCGCGCCCGCTCGGTGATGGCACCATCGCCGAGATTCGCGCGGCCCTGCTGAAGCACAAGGTCGTCTTCTTCCGTGGCCAGGAGAAGGTGGGCCACAAGGAGCAGATCGAGTTCGCCAAGCGCTTCGGCGAGGTCACCTACGCGCATCCGCATGAGGACGAGCCGTTCGAGGACTACCCGGAGATCCTGCCGATCGACACCAAGCTCTACGAGAAGCGCTACGGGCGACGGCTCGCCAGCTACGAGTCGCGCTGGCACACCGACGTGACGGCGGCCGTCAATCCGCCGGCGGCTTCCATCCTGCGCGCCGTCAAGGTGCCCTCGGTGGGCGGCGACACGACCTGGACGAACCTGGTGGCCGCGTACGAGAACCTATCGGCCCCGGTGCGCGCGCTCGCTGACCAGCTGCGCGCCGAGCACCGCTTCGGCCTGCACCTGAACGACGGCGACAAGTACCTGGCGCGCATCCGCGAGAACCCGCTGGTGTCGGTGCATCCCGTCGTGCGCGTGCACCCGGAGACGGGCGAGCGCGCGCTGTTCGTGCAGCCGGGCTTCACCAGCCACATCGTGGGCATCCCGCGGCACGAGAGCAAACACCTGCTCGACCTGTTCTTCGAGCAGATCACGCGGCCCGCATTCACGGTGCGCTTCCGCTGGGAGCCCGGAGACATCGCCTTCTGGGACAACCGCGCCACCGCCCACCTCGCACCGCAAGATCTGGTGCACCTCGACGCCGACCGCGTGCTGTACCGGGTCACGCTGACGGGCGACGTGCCAGTGGGCGTCGACGGCGTGGAATCCGAGCTGGTCCAGGGCAAGCCGTTCGCCACCGACGCGCACCCGCGCGCCAAGCAGCGGCCGGTGCTGAACGAGCCCCTCGTCAAGGAGCAGCTCCTCGTCTGACGAGCGGTCGCCCGTTGCTGGCGCCGTAACGCTCGCCGCAGGCATCGCGCTCGAACGAGAACGCCCGCCCTCGAAAGGGGGCGGGCGTTTCGCTTTGAGCGAGGTCGGGGTCCGCGCGAACCCGAGGTCGGCGAGCTCGGCCCTCTGCGTGAGAGCTCAGCGCGCGACGGGCTTCGCGTCGCGCCCGTTCGACGCAGGTGCTGCCGCGGGTGCGGCGGATGCCGCCGCCGGCCGATGCGTGCGATAACGATCGAGGTAAAACTCGGTGGGGTTGGCGATCGCCTTCACCGCCTCGCGCGCGGCAGTCGCCTTCCAGAATGCGTGAATTCGCTCATGCGCGCGCGGCAGCTCGAAGCCCACGTGCTGCTCGAGCGCATGGAAGCGCTCGAGCCAGGGGTAGAACGCGAAGTCGACGAGCGTCGGCTCCGAGCCGAAGAAGTATGGCCCCGAGCCCGATAGCTTGCCGAGCGCCTCGCGCTCGACGAGCTCGAGCGCGGCGCCGAGCTCGAGCTTGCCCGCCTCGCGGTCGGCCGGAGAGGCCGCCCACAAAACCTTGCCGAAGGCGGGCGCGAGGCGCGTATTCGCGAAGTCGACCCAGACGCGGGCGAGCGCGCGCTTCACCGGCTCGCGCGGTAAGAGGCGCGGCTCGGGAAACACCTCCTCGAGGTACTCGTTGATCACGGCCGACTCGACGATGCGAGCGCCCGCGTGCTCGAGCGCAGGCACCTTTCCGTAGAGCGATACGCCGCCATACCAGGCAGGCTTGTTCGCCAGGTCGATCTCGACCAGCTCGAAGGCGACCTTCTTCTCGCCCAGCACCAGCCGCGAGCGATGCGCATAGGGGCACGCGCGGGCACTGTACAGTTTGATCTCGGACATGCTGCACACCTTTCTGCGGTGGCCGCCCTCGGATGCGGGGCGAGCGGCCGCACTCTTGTCTTTCATCATAGACACATATCCACTCGCGTGTCAGCGTCGACCGATGGCCTTCGTCACCCCGCTTCGGCTGCGCGTCGCACTGCTGGCGCTCGTCACGCTCGCCTGCCAGCCGGCGCCCGCCGGCGTGCCCAGCGCGAGCGCCGCGCTCGCTCCGACCGAGCCGCCGCCGGGGTCACCCGCCGCCACCCCCAGCGGCGCTCTGCTCGAGCGGGCGGTGCCCTCGTCTTGGCGGCTGCCGCTGGCCGCACCCGTGGTGCGCTCGGAACACTTTCTCGTCGTGTCCGACTCGCCCATCGCCACCCGTGCCGGCGTCGCCGTGCTCGATCGCGGGGGCAACGCGGCTGACGCTGTGGTGACGGTCGCGCTCGTGCTGGCCGTTGTCTATCCCGAAGCCGGCAACCTGGGTGGCGGCGGGTTCGCCGTCGTGCGGGATCGAACGGGGCAGCGCACCGCGCTCGATTTTCGCGAGACGGCACCGGAGCGCTCCCATCGTGAGATGTTCCGGAGCGGCGCCGCGAGCACTCTCGCGAGCCGCACCCCCGGAGCGTCGAAGGAGGGGCACCTCTCATCCGGCGTGCCCGGCAGCGTCGCGGGCCTCTGGGCGCTGCACCGGCGCTTCGGCTCGCTGCCGTGGCCCGAGCTGATGGCGCCGGCGATCGAGCTCGCGAAGGGCGGCTTCGTGGTCGACGCGCGCCTCACGCGCGCGATCGGCGACGCCCTGCCGAAACTCTCGCGCTTCGACGCGACGCGCGCGTGGCTCTTGCCGGATGGGAAGCCTCCCTCCGAAGGAGCTCGCCTCTCGAACGCCGACCTCGCGCGCACGCTCGAGCGCATAGCCGCGCGCGGGCCAGCGGGCTTTTACACGGGGACCACGGCAGCCTTGATCGCCGGCGAGATGGACCGCGGCGGCGGCATCGTGAGCCTCGCCGACCTCGAGCGTTACCGTCCCGAGTGGCGTACGCCGATCGAGTTCGAGTACCGCGGGCACACGCTCGTGTCGATGCCGCCGCCCTCGTCGGGAGGAGTGGCGCTGGCTCTGATCGCCAACATCGCGAAGGGCGACGAGCTCTCCAGCCTGGGCTTTCACTCGCCCGAGCACCTCCACTTGCTGGCCGAGGCGATGCGGCGCGCCTTCGCCGATCGCAACGCGCTGCTCGGTGATCCGGCGTTCGTCCAGGTGCCGCTCGGCCCCTTGCTCTCGGCCTCCTACGCGGCTGAGCGTCGGCGCAGCATCACGGCGCGGGCGACGCCGTCGAGCGACGTGGGCCCGGGGCTGCCGCGGCCCGAGGGTGACCACACCACCCACATCGCCGTGGTCGACGGCGAGGGCGCCGCCGTCAGTCTGACCACCACCATCAACGACTTCTTCGGCTCGGGGGTGACCGTCACCGGCGCCGGCTTCCTGCTCAACGACGAGATGGACGACTTCACGACGGACCCCGGCGCGCCCAACCTGTTCGGGCTGGTGCAGGGCGAGGCCAACGCGATCGCGCCCGGCAAGCGCATGCTCTCGTCGATGGCGCCGACGCTGCTGCTCGATCCGAGCGGCGAGGTGCGCGCCGTCGGCGGTGCGCGTGGCGGGCCGCGCATCATCACCGCCACCTGGCAGGTGCTGTCGAACGTCGTCGACTTCGGCATGAACGCCCGTGAGGCCGTCAACGCCCCACGCCTGCACCAGCAGTGGCAGCCCGACGAGGTCGCGCTCGAGGAGGGTGGCTTCACCCTGGAGCAGACCTCCGAGCTCGAGCGCCGCGGCCACCACCTGCGCCTCGTTCCCGATCTCGCGAGCTCGCCCGTCATCGTGCGCGATCCGGTCACGGGCCATTGGACAGGCGCCTCGGACCCGAGGCGGGGCGGAGAAGCCGCCGGGCGCTGAGCGATCGACACCGAGCCGCTCGCGCGGCTGCGTCAGGGTGCGCCGCCGAGGCGCTCGAGCCAGTTGGTGAACAGGCGATCGCAGTGCGCTGCCCAGGTCGCTTTGGGCTCGCGGCAGTCGAAGTGGCGCGGCGGCTCGAGATCGCGGCGGCCGAGCGCCGTGTCGCGCTCCCACTCTTCCCGCAGCCGCTCCGCGGGATACTCCGGGTGGCCGAGGTGAGCTACCCACAGGCCGTCGGTGCTCTCGAACAGCGAGTAGCCCGTGTCTTCGCCGTGCGCGAGCAGGCGCACGCGCCCGGCCGTCGCGGCTCGCTCCAGCTCATGGTCCGCGATGCCCGAGTGACGGCTGTGGGCACAAGGAAAGCGCTCACCGAAGCCGCGCGTCAGGGCCTGCCCGGCGTCGAGCGAGCGCTGCTCGAACACGCCGAACAGCTTCTTGTCGAAGCGCACCTTCGACACGCCGAGCAGGTATCCGAGCATCATGCCGCCCCAGCACAGGCCGAGCGTGCCGACGCCGCTGCCGCGCACGCGGGTCAGAATCGTTCGCAGCTCATCGAAGTAGCGCACCGCCTCGAACTCGAGCTCCTCGACGGGCGCCCCTGTCAGGATCAGACCGTCGACGCCGGCGGGTCCGCCGAGCTCATCGAAGCTGACGTAGTCCCGGCGCACGCGCTCGGCGTCGCTGCTCGTGTAGGCGTGGCTCGACAGGCGGATCCAGATGGGATCGAACGCGATGCCCGAGGCGCGCAGCGGACGGAGCAAGTACTCCTCGTACGTCTCGGCGCGCGGCATGATGTTGATGATGCCGACCCGCACGGCGCGCATGCCCGGCTCCTCGCGTCAGGCCTTCTTCAGGCTCTGGTCGATGTCGGCGAGGATGTCGTCGATGTGCTCGAGGCCCACCGACAGCCGCACGTAATCAGGTGTCACCCCGGTCGCCTGCTGCTCCTCGGGTGACAGCTGCTGGTGGGTGGTGGTCGCCGGGTGGATGGCGAGCGACTTGGCGTCACCCACGTTGGCGACGTGCGAGAGCAGGGAGAGGCCATCGATGAAGCGCCGACCCGCCGCCGCGCCGCCGTCGATGCCGAAGCCGAGGATGGCGCCGGCGCCGCGCGGGAGATACTTCTGCGCCCGGGCGAACTCGGGGCTCGACTCGAGCCCGGGATAGCTCACCCACTTCACGCGCGGATGTCGCTCGAGGAAGCGCGCGACGGCGAGCGCATTCTCGGAGTGCTTGACCAGCCTGAGCGGCAGGGTCTCGAGCCCCTGCAGGAACTGGAATGCGTTGAAGGGCGAGAGCGCCGGACCGAGGTCGCGCAGCAGCGTGACGCGCGCCTTGATGATGTAGGCGATGTTGCCGAGCGGCTTCAGCGCCTCCACGAAGTTCAGCCCGTGGTAGCTCGGGTCGGGGTCGGCGATGAGCGGGTGCTTGCCTTTGGTCCAATCGAACTTGCCGCTGTCGACGATCACTCCGCCGATCGACGTACCGTGGCCCCCGATGAACTTCGTCGCCGAGTACACGGCGATGTCGACCCCGTGCTCGAACGGACGTAGCAGGTAGGGCGACACGGTGTTGTCGAGGATGAACGGCACCCCGGCCGCGTGGGCCACGTCGGCGATCTCGCGCAGCGCGGCCACGTCGAGCTTCGGGTTGCCGATCGACTCGGCGAACACCGCCTTCACGCGCGGGTTGATGGATCGCGCGAGGGCGTCGATGTCGTTCGAGCGCACGAAGCTCACCTTCACGCCCAGCCGCGGCAACGTGTAGTGGAACAGATTGTAGGTGCCACCGTACAGATTGTCGGCAGCCACGATCTCGTCGCCGGCTTTTGCGATGTTCAGGATCGCGAGGCTGATCGCCGCCTGCCCGCTCGCGGTCGCGAGCGCGCCGACGCCCCCGTCGAGCTCCGACACCCGTCGCTCGAACACGTCAGTGGTCGGGTTCATCAGCCGCGTGTAAATCCACCCGAACTCCTGGAGCGAGAACAGCTTGGTGGCGTGCTCGGTGTCGCGAAACTGGTAGGAGGTCGTCTGGTGGATGGGCACTGCTCGCGAACCCGTGACGGGGTCGGGAGTTTGTCCGGCGTGGAGGGCGAGCGTCTCTGGTTGGTACGTTGAGGCCATCAAATTGTCCCTTATAGTGGACAATCCGATGCCATGCAAGCCGCGATCGTCGCGCCATGCCGCGGACCGCGACAGGCGCCAAGCGCCCGAGCGCCCCCCATACTCGAACGCTCGGTTAATACGCCTGCCCAGGGGTGCGCGCCGACGCGGGCGCCCTCCGGTACGAAAGTGACATGGTGATGACAGCTTCATGATTTTCGCATCACACCCGCGACGGGCGCGGGATGAACGAATGCCGACGTGGTACGCGACGGCTCCGATCTGCGCTGGTCGAGAGCGCGAGGGTCGCGGCCAGAATTGAAATGTCGGATCCCTGACGGCATGGTAGCGCCCATGATTGACGCAGCGTTGCCGTCGTTCGGAGTCAGTGGCGTCCGAGTCCGGTCGGTGGTCCCCGGGCGCATTCGGCTCTGGGTGCCAGGCCTTTATCGCAACGACGCGCTCGGCCGCACTCTGGAGCGTGGCCTCAACGGCAGCAAGTCCGGGCGGACCGTGTCCGCCAACGTGATCGCCGCCACCGTGCTGGTGATCACGCCGAAGGACGCCGCCGCCGATGCCCTCGTGGAAGAGGTCGAGTCGCTGGTCCAGCGCTTTGCCGGCGAGCACGCGATCGAGCTCGACGAGCTGTCGCGGCGCGGCCGCACGAAGCCCAAGCACCTGCTGTTGAACGGCAGCTCGCGCCTGTCTTTCGCGCTGCCGCGCTTCAGCCCGAAGGCGAAGGGCGACGAGGCGGTCGCCAAGAAGCCGAGCCAGCGAAACGGCAGCCAGGGGACGACGGGCGAAGAGCAGGCCATCCACCCGTGGCACACGCTCGACCGTCAGGAGCTGTTCGAGCTGATGCGGCTCGGAACCGATCAGGGGCTGAACGACGATGAGGCCAGACAGCGCCTGCAACGCTATAGCCCGAACGTGCTCACGCAGGTCGAGAAGCGATCGGCGCTGGCCATGTTCCTCGACCAGTTCAAGGAGCTGCCCGTGCTGCTGTTGGCCGGTTCGACCGTGCTGTCGATGGCCACCGGCGGCGTCGCCGACGGCCTCGTGATCCTGGGCGTGATCGTCATCAACGGCGTGATCGGCTTCGTCACCGAGAACACCGCCGAGCGCACCATCGCCTCGCTCACCCGCGAAGACGCGCCGGACGTCGAGGTGCTCCGGCAGGGGCAAGCGCTGCGCGTGCCGATCGAGGAGATCGTTCCCGGGGATGTGATCCGCCTCTACCCGGGTTCGCTGGTTCCCGCAGACGCTCGCCTGCTCCACGTGCACGACCTGTCCGTCGACGAATCGGCGCTGACGGGCGAGAGCGTGCCGGTCGGCAAGACCATCAAGGTGATCGGAGACCCTGACGTGCCGCTCGCCGACCGCACCAACATGGTCTACCGCGGCACGCTGGTCACCGGCGGGAGCGGCACGGCCCTGGTGGTCGCCACGGGGCGTGCGACACAGGTCGGCCAGCTGCAGCTGATGGTCGGTGAGGTGGAGCGCCCGGAGACACCGATGCAGAAGCAGCTGCGCGACCTCGGTGAGCGCACGATGGTGATCGCCGGCGTCGTCTGCGGTGGCGTGTTCTTGCTCGGCCTGCTCCGAGGCCAGCCGCTGGGCGCGATGGTCCGCACCGCCGTGTCGCTCGCCGTGGCCGCTGTACCCGAAGGGCTACCGACGGTGGCGATCACGACGCTCGCGCTCGGCATCCGCAAGATGAAATCGCACCACGTGCTGGTGCGACGGCTCGACGCGATCGAGACGCTCGGCGCGGTGCAGGTGCTGTGCTTCGACAAGACGGGCACCATCACCGAGAACCGGATGCAGGTGGTCCAGGCGAGCGTCGCCGACGAGATGCTCAGCGTCAGAGACGGCAAGCTCATCGGCAAGGCCGGCGCGATCGAACGCACCGAGCGACGCGAGCTCGAGCTCCTCCTCCACGTGAGCGCGCTCTGCAGCGACACGGAGCTGGTCGACGACGGCTCGGGCGGGTTGAAGGCGAGAGGCAGCTCGACGGAGGCGGCGCTGGTCGACTGTGCGATCGCCGCCGGGCTCGACGTCGGCGCGCTGCGCGCGCGCCACCCGAACGTAAAGACGGAGGCGCGCACCGAGAATCGCAAGCTGATGGCCACGTTCCACTCGCGCCCGGGCAGGCCGGGCTACCTGCTGGCTGTCAAGGGTTCACCGCTCGAAGTGCTCGATCGCTGTTCATCCTGGCTCGTCCTCGGTGAAACACGGCCGCTCACTGAGGAGAACCGCCGCACGATACGGCGTCAGAACGAGCGCATGGCGAGCGAGGCGCTGCGGGTGCTCGGTGTGGCCTACGCCGAGCACGACAGCGAGCATCCATCCTCTGACGAGAACCTCGTCTGGCTGGGTCTGACGGGCCTCGCCGATCCGCCGCGGCCCGGCCTGCCGGCGCTGTTCGAGAAATTCCGCAAAGCCGGCGTGCGCAGCGTGATGATCACGGGCGACCAGAGCGCGACGGCCTACGCCGTCGCCAAGCAGATCGGCCTCGCCGTCGACGGCGAGCTGCGCACGCTCGACTCGGTGGAGCTCGAGCACATGGACCCCGACGTGCTCGCCGAGCTCGCGCCGCAGGTTCAGGTGTTCTCGCGCGTGAGCCCGCGCCACAAGCTGCGCATCGTGCAGGCTCTGCAGAAATCGGGCATGGTCGTGGCGATGACGGGAGACGGCATCAACGACTGTCCGGCGCTCAAGGCGGCCGACATCGGCGTCGCCATGGGCGGCTCTGGCGGCACGGTCGCGCGCGAAGTCGCCGACGTGATCCTGGAGACGGACGATCTCGGCGGGATGCTGACCGCCATCGAGCACGGCCGCGTGATCCACGCCGACATCCGCAAGGCGGTGCGCTTCATCTTGTCGACCAACACCAGCGAGATCCTGCTCACGCTGCTCTCGGTCGCGGCGGGGTTTGGCGAGGGCATGAGCCCGATGCAGCTGCTCTGGATCAACCTGATCAGCGACATTTTCCCGGAGCTCGCGCTGGCCGTACAGCCGCCGGAGGACGACGTGCTGCTCCAGCCGCCGCGCGACCCCGAGGCGAAGATGTTCTCAAAGCAGGAGCTCCGTCAGATCGGCGTCGAAGGAAGCCTGCTCACGGCCGGCGCGATGTCGGTCTACGCTTACGGCATCGGCCGCTACGGCCTGTCGCCGCAGGCCCAGACGGTGTCGTTCGTGTCGCTGGCCACCGCGCAGCTGCTGCACGCCTTCAGCACCCGCTCGGAGAAGCACAACATCTTCGACGCCAGCCCGTCGGCGAAGAACAAGTACATCCCGATGGCCGTCGGCGGCGGCATCGCGCTCACCGTCTTGATGCAGGTGATCCCCGCGGCGCGCCGCGTGTTTGGTTCGAGCTTGATGCCGCCGATCGACTGGGCGATCGCGGCCGCCGGGGCGGTGGGTCCGCTCCTCGCAAACGAGATGGTGAAGGCGGCGCGGGTTTCGCGCGCGCCGCTTCCGGCCGCGCTCGACGTGCCCGCGCTCCCCGCTGAGTAAAAAGTGCGCCGAGCTGAGCGCTCAGATTGAGAGACGGAGACAGCAATGCAGTCAGATTTCATCTTCTCTTCCGAGTCCGTCACGCGCGGGCACCCCGACAAGATGTGCGACCAGATCAGCGATCGGGTCGTGGCGGGATATCTGCGACACGACCCGGACGCACAGGTCGCCGCCGAGGCGGCGCTTTCGACGGGTATCGTGTTCAGCAGCGTGCGCTTCGCGTCGAAGGTCGCGGTCGACACGGCGTCGCTCGTGCGCGAGGCCATCGCCGACGCCGGCTACTCCGACGGCCGCTTCAACGCGCGCAGCTGCACCGTGATGAGCAGTCACATCGAGCACGAGCCGACGCGCGCGGGGCCGACGTCGCTCGTGGGTGCATCGGATGAAGTGATCGATCGTCTGGTGGCGGCCGAGCAGGTCACCGCGTTTGGCTTCGCGTGCAACCACACGCCGGAGCTCATGCCGCTGCCGATCTCGCTCGCCAACAAGCTGGCCCGCCGCCTCGATACGGTCCGGCAAGACAAGATCCTCGCGTACTTGACCCCGGACGGAAAAGCGCAGGTCGCCGTCGAGTTTCGGCGCAGCAAGCCGTACCGCATCTTCGCGGTCACGGTGAACGCCGGGCAGCGCCACGAGAGCGAGCGCAAGCCGGGACAGATGGTGGAAGACATCCGGGAACACGTCCTCCCCGCTGCGTTCGAAGGCGAGAAAATTCGCCCCGACGCCGAGACCCGCATCCTCATCACGGGCAGCGGCAAGGGCGGCCCGTACGTGCACGCCGGGCTGACGGGGCGCAAAGGCGGCGCCGACACCTACGGCGAATACGCACGCCGCACCGACTCGGCGTTGAGCGGGAAGGATCCGGCGCGCGTCGAGCGCATCGGCTCATACGCCGCACGCTACGCCGCCAAGCACGTCGTCGCGGCGGGCCTCGCCGAGCAGTGTGAGCTGCAGCTGAGCTATACCGCGGGCCTACCCGGCCCGGTGAGCGTTCAAGTGGAGACGTTCGGCAGCGCGCAGCTCTCCGAAGACGAGATCGCGAAGCGCTTGCGCCGGGTGTTCGACTTCCGGATCGGCGCCCTCTCGAACCGGTTCAGGCTGCACGAGCTCGAAGCAGAAGACATCCTCCCCCGGCTCGCCGTGTACGGGCACTTCGGCCGCACGGATCTCGCGCTGCCGTGGGAGCGACTCGACAGCGTCGACGCGCTTCGCTGATCCCGCGCGCCGAGTCGGCGTTCCGCCGAGGTTTCTCTCCGTCGTCGCGTTCGAGTCGCGCGACTCGGTGGCGTGTGGCTGACGTCACTCAATGTGACATTTTAGTGACAACCAAGGCACGTTCTTCGCACGAGACCTATACCGGTTTATCTCGCACTGCGCCAGCAACTCGCTGGCGCATCGCGCGAGAACCGAAAGTCTCGCACTGCGAAGGAGTGATCAGTCGATGTCAGAAGCCACAAATGAAACGGCGACGCCGCCGGTCGGAGAAGCCACGCCGAACGCCGACGCAGCGCCGGTAAAGGCCAAGCCCGCGAAGGTTCGCAAAGCGCTCGCCCTCTTGAAGCGCCATCCGCTGGGGCTCGTCGTCGCCGCCGGAGCGGCGGTGGCGCTGGTGGAGATCGAGCTCGCCGTGGGCATCCTCACCGGCATCGGCGCCACGGCGCTGCTGGCCACGAAGAGCGGTCCCGATGCACGGCAAGAGGTCTTCACGAAGGGGCAAGAGGTGCTCACCAAGAGCAAGGCCGCCATCGAGCGCGCGCGCGTCGCGCTGGCGAGCCGTGCGAAAACGAACGGGGCCGAAGCGCCCGCCGCCGAGACCGCAGCGCCGGCGTCTGCCGCGTCTGCTCCAGCGGTGTCGGCCACCGAAGTGTCGGACTCGACCGCGACCACCCCCGCGGCACCGCCCAGCGAGGCGACGACGACCCGCAAGGCGGAAGAGCCTCCCCCTACCGCGGCCACCTGAGCGAGCGCTCGGAAGGCGAGCTTCGAGACATGCTCGCTGCATGAGGGCCGCGCGGCGCGGTTCGATGAGGTCGGACGAGCCCTCCGCGCGGCGACGCTCAGCCCGGGCTGCGCAGCAACCCGGGCTGATCCATCAGTCTGCCATCATCAGCCGAGGTTGGTCAGCTGATCCCCGATCGGGAGCCGGCGAATGCGCGTGCCGGTCAGCCTGAAGATCGCGTTGCAGACGGCAGGCGCGATCGGCGGCACCGCGGGCTCGCCCATGCCGGTGAGGTTGGCGCCCGACTCGATGATCGCGACGTCGACGGCAGGCGCCTCGTTCATGCGCAGGATGCGATAGGTGTCGAAGTTCGCCTGCATCGGCACGCCGTTCTGGATCTCGATCTGGCCGTACAGCAGCGCCGTCAGCCCGAACATCACGCTGCCTTCGGCCTGCGCCTCGATGCCGCGCGGATTGACGGCGCGGCCGCAGTCGACGGTCACCCACACCTGGTGCACGCGCAGGCGCCCGGCGTCGATCGAGACCTCGGCGACCTCGGCGACGATGGTGCCGAACGTCTGATGCACCGCGATGCCACGCGCGCGCCCCTCGACAGGCGTCGTGTTCCAACCCGAGCGCTCGGCGACGTTTCGCAGCGCGGCCGCCCAGCGCGGCGCGACGGGATCGGTCGATTGCTCGAGCAGGCGCAGCCGGAGCTCGAGCGGATCTTTCTGACCGAGCGCCGCCAGCTCGTCGATGAACGACTCCACCACGAACCCGTTGTGCGAAGCGCCTACCGAGCGCCACGTGAACACGGGCACCTGCACGCCAGGGTCGCGCCAGGTGACGCGCCGATTGGCCAGAGCATACGGGAAGTTCGTGGCGGAGCCCTCGACCGCGAAGCCCGCGCCGAAGATGCCTTGCACCACGATGTTATGCACCCAGGCGTTGGGCCACCCGTCGGCGTCGAGCGACGCCTGCAGGCGGTTCATGTTCTGCGGACGATACTGCGCCGAGCGCATGTCGTCTTCGCGCGAGTAGACGAGCTTCACGGGCTGGCCCGCCGCCATCGAGGCGGACACGGCGTCCATCACGAAGTCGTTCGTGGCGCGGCGCCCGAAACCGCCGCCGAGCAGCGGCACGTGCAAGGTCACGTTGGCGGCGGCGACACCCGTGAGCTGCGCCACCTGGGTCACCACCTGGCTGGCCACCTGCGTGCCCGCCCAGACCTCCACCCGATCGGCGCGCACGTCGGCGACGGCGTTGAGGGGCTCCATCGGCGCGTGGGCGAGGTAGGGCAGATCGTAGCTCACGTCGAGCCGGCTCTGCGCCGCAGCGGCGTTGATCACCGGCTCGGGGTTGCCCGTGAGCAGGTTGTTCTGGCCCATGTCCATCTGGTTCGCCATGTCGGCGCGCAGCGTCTCGGTGTTGAGCGTCGCGTTGGGGCCCGCGTTCCACTCGACCTCGAGCACCTCGCGACCCTTGGTCGCATTCCAGTAGTGGTCCGCGAGCACCACCACCCCCGACGGGATCTCCACCACGTCGCGCACGCCGGGCACGAGCCGGGTCGCCGTGTCGTCGTACGAGATGACGGTGCCGCCGATGGTGGGCGAGCGCGCCACGACGCCGACCAGCATGTTCTCGACCTTCACGTCGAGCGTGTATTGCGCGGTGCCCGACGCCTTCTGGCGCGCGCTCAGCTGAGAGCGCGGCGTGCCGATGATGCGGAACTGGGAGTCGCTCTTGAGCGTGACGCTCTGGAGCGCCGGTGGCGGCAACGTGCCCGCGAGCTCGGCGAGCTCGCCGTAGGTCGCGCTGCGCGAGGAGGCGTCGTGATACACCACACCGAGATCGGTGCGCAGCTCGCCCACGGGCACCTCCAGGCGCTGGGCGGCGGCCGCCAGCAGCATCTGGCGCGCGGCTGCGCCGACCTGGCGCAGGGGCGTGAACGCGCCGGCCACGCTGGCGCTGCCCACCGTGAACTGCTGACCATACCGAGCCTGGCTCGCGATCGGGTGCTCGGAGCGGACCTTTGCCCAGTCGACGTCGAGCTCCTCGGCGATCAACATCGGCAGCGCCGTGAGCACCCCCTGCCCCATGTCCGACTGGTGGCTGAACAGCGTCACGCTCTCGTCGGAGCCGATGCGCACGTAGGCGTTCACCTCGTAGGTGAAGACCGGCTCGGCAGGCTCCTCGGGAGGCGTCACCCCCGGCTCGGCAGGCGGCTCGCCCTCGGGAGGATCGGGCGGGTTCATCATTTCGCCCGGGCCGCCCGCCATGTTGCTGGGCTGAGACGGATTCGTCGTGCCCATCGGGTCTGCCTTGTCGCTGGCGCAAGCCCACGCGAGCGTGAACCCCGAGGCTCCGCCCAGCTTCAGGAACATGCGGCGCTGCATCGGCTTCTGCGGCTTGCCCGCGGCGAGCCGTGCGGCAAAGCGCTCCGCGAGCGCCACGTCGACGGGAGTGGGAGGCGTCTTCATTCTCAGACCCCCTCTGCGGCGCGGTGGATGGCGCGGCGAATGCGGTTGTAGGTGCCGCAGCGGCACAGGTTCGTGCTCATCGAGCTGTCGATGTCTGCGTCGGTCGGGCGCGGGATGCGCGCGAGCAGCGCCGCCGCCGACATGATCTGCCCCGGCTGACAGTAGCCGCACTGGGGCACGTCTTCGGCTTCCCAGGCAGCGACGAGCGGCTCTTTGCGGGTCGGGTCGAGGCCCTCGATGGTGACGATCTGTCCGGCACCCACGCTCGAGACCGGCACCTGGCAGGCGTACGTCGCGGTGCCGTCGATGTGGATCGTGCAGGCGCGGCACTGGGCGACGCCGCAGCCGTATTTGGTTCCGGTCAGGTTCAGCAGATCTCTGATGACCCAGAGCAGCGGCATGTCCGCCGGCGCGTCAACCTCGCGAGGCTGACCGTTCACGTTGATCGAATACACGGGCATGGCGCGAGCATATCCGCGTGGAAGCGGTCCCGCAGCCCGGAACGGGCCGCTCCATTATCAAATTGGGTCTTTCCAAAAGGCCTGTAGAAATCCCCCAGTGACGCCCTCGTCATGCGCCCGCGCGGCTCGTCGCGAGCACAAATGCCGACCGGGCCGCCCTCTGCATGGCGAAGCAGAGAGCGGCCCGGAATCTGGCGGGCCGGCAGCGTGGGGGATGCCTGCCGAGCCCGTGGCAACTGGGTGCAGTAGCGACGCGCTGGCGTCAGCGGAGTGAACCGTCAGGGCGAAGGTTCAGGGGCACTCGCCCTGTCTCGCGACGGACACGCCCGCACCGTTCGCCTCGCAAGCGTTCGCGAACGTCTCGTCGTTGCAACCGCAGACCGGCTCGAAGACGTCCTCGCACGCCTCGGGGACGGCCCGGCAGGTGCCCGTCTGATCGGCGGCTCCGCAGAACGCCCCCACAGGGAAGTCACAGAACTCGCCAGCAGCGCACTGTGCGCCGAGCAGGCCGCCGCAGATGGCGCCCGTCGGCTGGCACTCACCGTCGCTCGCCACCGACACTCCGGCAGAGGCCGCGCTGCAGGCGTTGCCGTAGGTCTGGCCGTCGCAGCCGCACACCGGATCGTATTCCTCGGTGCAGGCTTCGGGGCGCCGCGAGCAAATGCCGTG
>Ga0247763_1000220_pt1 | contig 31457 bp, 22 predicted proteins | sample UWRJL141409B4_FD_179926 | JGI IMG/M metagenome (GOLD analysis project Ga0247763, IMG submission 179926) | Plant litter microbial communities from Arlington Agricultural Research Station in Wisconsin, United States - UWRJ-L141-409B-4 | ecosystem: Environmental > Terrestrial > Plant litter >... | reverse complement strand
AGGGAGGCCAGAAGAACCAAGTTGAGGCGGCGCATCATTCCAATGGCGGCATTTCTGCCCGTTGCGATACGTATATAGATGGCAATCGGCGGGACAGTTGGTCAAAGATGCCAGCTCTTGGCTGGTGTTTGATAAGGTGGCATTATCGGACCAGCTGTCAGCTCGACGAGCTGATTATGTCATCATTGCGTCGCTTTCCCCTCCGGCACGTGCGCGTGCCAGGTCCGATGGAACGACTTTGCCATCCTCACAGCCACAGGCTGGCTCCCTCATTGAAACCCCGAGCATCCACCGCTCTGCTAGAGTCCGACAAATGTCAATTGCCAATGCCGCATCGCATACTTCGTACCAACCGACATACATGGAAGGTTTGAGCTTAATGTGCACTTGATGTACCCCACGCTGCCCCACCTTTATTCCGCAGACAACCTCGAGTCTTGACCCCGGCTTCCCAGATCCAGTCATACACGTTACCCGCCTTTGTTTGACGGCCGTTAACAGTCCGCCCATCCCTCTTCCGCCTGGAGCTGACCGGCGACATCGTTGTCAACTGATGCCCGACCCGAAGTCCGTGATGCCAGCGAAGACTGGACACCTCGGCGTGGGGGTTTGTGTTACCTTTCTAATCAGCGACATGTCTGTCCCCATGGTCATGCGGGACTTTGTGCATTGCGCATTGAGGGCCAGATCAACGCGTTGTCGATGCCCTCATCCGACGCATTCAGCATCTGCCAAGAGACACTCATCGAGTGCATCTAGGTTCTCTGCGGCGCCAATCCTCCAGCATCATCATTGTGGGGGCCCGGGTCTGTATCCGCATCTCGATCAGCCGATTTAGGTCGACCGATCTCGTTCCGCCGACATCCCGTGCGGCTTGTGATATGCGCCGTAACTTTGGAGTGCGGCAGCCACGGGCCTGAGGCGCCGGGATTGTTAGATTGTGCATACGGTCGGCCTGGCAAGGTCAAGATCCCGAGGTCACCATTGGTGGCATTTCTGGAGGTTTTCACAACTGGCCCGGAACGGCGTTTGGCCTGCATGCTCAGCTGTCCAATAGGTTTCACAGAGCGCACTTCTTCGCCTGCGGTCCAGGCTCACCGGTGTGGGCACGATCTCGGAGCGGGAAAATACTGGCACCATGTGCTTGATTTCAGTTGGTTGGCAACGTCTTTCCCTGACTATCTTCTCTCACCGGTTCGGGTGGAGGCACCGGGGCGGATCCTCCGGTGTTGACACCGGGTATTGTGACAGCAAATACCCACCAACGGCACCGGTCCCCCTCGGAACCACGGAGAAGAATCGGGAACCTGCCGGATATTGCTAATGCTCAAAAGATCTTTATCGGAAGTCCTTCAATCCCACCGAGTGGGGGAGATTTGATCAAGCGACGTGCAGCGCCCATGTTGCAAATGTTCATGACATCCACACTGTCCTGTCGAGAGCGGAGACCAGAGCAACCAGGGCCCCAACTGAACCGCTCCTTCTAGACACAGTCCAACTGAAGTCAATCGTCGCAATGGATACCTGCTCAAGAGTTAGGTGGCAAATCATAGGCTCGCATAAGAAGCTTCGGTGATATAGGACTGGTAGTGTTCCAGTAGCCAAAAGCCTCGTGCTGGAGACGAAGAATCCCGAGGATAGAAGAGACAATACAATCGTCATAACCAGTCCCAGAGGTCTCTGGCTGCCCACCTCCGCAATGACCCGCAGCGCTTGCTGCGCATCGGAATTTTAATGACATGCCAGGACGGCGAGCAAGAGCAGCAGCAGTATGAGACAATCCATGGGAGTGGCAAGACGACGAGGCCCGTGTCAGTGAGAGCACATGCTGCAAGTGATCGGAGGATTCAATGTCGGGCAGAAGCAGACTTACAAGGGAGTACCAGCGCCCAGGGTCCAGGTGAGGAAGGCAGTCAAGGTGAAACGAAGAGTCCATTCCGAGATGGCCAGCTCAGCCTGCCTTCCAGCGCAGCAACGAACCACCGGGTGGCACAAAAAGAAACGTGTCGCACTCCGCATTGGACGACAGCTCATCACACATGGCGGAAGGCTCCAAATGGGGTGGGTGGATTGGAGCCCAACCGGCCGAGAGAGCCGCACCAACCCATCACACTTTCGCAAACTTGCCAAGTGCTGTCGCTCGAAGCATGACTTCGGGCACCCCAGATCTTCCGTGCGTGCGCGAGCGCAAGTACGCAAGGTGAGCGACCGTTAGGTATGGGAACTTGGGAAGCACTCCAGCACCTGCAGGGTCGGTGCGTGATGGCTCCTTGACTTTGACAAGTCGGCGGGGAATTTACGCCGCCCGAGACTGACCCGCCCGAAGAGATTTTTGTAGCCAGTCGAACGGCGCCCAGGCCGTCGCCTCACTTTTCTCCAGCCCTCAAGCCAATCATGTCGCGTGTGATGGCCCTCGCAGGCCCGCAGCAAGGGAGTTCCTCTGCCAGCGAGGCGATGGCTGCACGTCCAACAAATCCCAATAGCCAGAGACGGAAAGCCCCCTGCCCGTCCCATCAAGCCTGCCGCGCTCTGCTGTAATCGGTGCACCGTCGCCCTGGACTGACGATTGATGTGAGCACCAGTGGGCCTCAGGCTTCTGGTCTCCAAGTTTCCCAAAGTGTTCCCCTTTGTTCCCGGCACAGCTCAAGACTCCGGGCCACGGATGGCGGCAGGACTTGGATGCCATCCAGAACTCGATTGTAATTAACTGAGAACGCTGTAGCCGGTGCCCAATCCCACCCAGCAACTCTGATTGGGCCACGACTGTTGATTTGAGTGACGACTTTGACGAGCGATGCAATCACGGTCCAAACTGGGAAGCAGGGGCAGAGCAGAACTCACCCCGCAAATCTTGGTGGGAATTGAGTCAATTCGCGGGGCAGAAAGACAGGCCGGGGAAGCAGCGCTCCACAACCCGCAGCCTGCCTTCCACACGGAAAAGCAACAAAGGTCGACACAAACATGGAAAGAGTGATGGACGCAACACGCCAAACGAGAAATTTTTTGGCTCCTTCTTCACACCCTTCCAGATGCACGTTCTGGGCTGATTCTTGGCCGCTCAGTCTCGCAACTCCCTCGCGCAGCACTCTCAGCGTCGAGACAACCCTCACTGAACCGGGCACGCTAGCCAACTCATCAGTCGGGTGGGACAGAGAAAAACGTCAGCACCCGGCGAGGACCTGTTGGGTGGAATTCCAGCGCGGCTTGTCACTGTTGCAGGTCCTTCCAAGTTCCTTCCATCTTTGACATCCCACGCCACACTCCCGACCTCGGTACTTGGTCGAAGCAAGATGGAAAAGTCCCAAGGGAACTCCGGTAGCAGGTCACTTAGTAAGATGTATTTTCCCCTGACTGCACCAGCTGATGGTGTCTTGAAGCTTCACCCGTCCCGACCGACGACGTGGCCAATTGGGTCTCAACCCAGGATTTTTGCAGTGCTGGCAATGGACATCCCCCTTCTCAGCCGGGCAAACATCGCGTTTGGCGCCCATGGCTAAAGTACCTCACTTGAATGTCACCCTCAATGAGCCAGCCTTCTCACAAAGCGGCCTTACTCTTGCTGCGTGCATGTCCTTTCAATTCTCTCGGTCATGCACACAGACGGACAGACATAGGCATCGACGGACACTCACCTCGCCGAGAGTCGTGGCAGACTTCGTATGACGCTGGCTCAAGGACATGAAGCCCGCTAATCGGGGGGGACGGGATCGGTTTTCCAGCGCACTTTAGCATGTACCCAGGGTGCCACAGCAGGTTGTGTGGTCGGATTCGTCACTTGTCCGTTTTCGTGCTGGAGATAGCTAAACCAGACACGGCCGGGGCAATCCGGTGCGGTGCGGCAGTGCTTAGCGCAGCGACCCAGACAGCTCCCCACACCCCTGCCACTTACACCACACCACACACCGTTGATCCTTGGGCAAAGAAGGTCATCAACACCCAGAACTAGGCGTCGGTGTGGGTGTGACCCCTCCATGACGAGCGAGCCTATCCCAACGGCGGACGCAGACCCATGTCCCCCCAGCATTCACATCCCACCATCGTTGATCTGGTGGGCAGCTTGCAGCATGCCTGCATATCGACCTAATCCCCATTGCTGAAAGATGCCGGCTCCGACCTAACACTGGCTGTGCGACTGCGCGCATCTCGAAGCCTCGTGGAGACTTACTGGATAAATATCATTTGCTCGCCTGCTGCCTTGCCAATCCGTTCCCTTTCCTCTTGCAACCCACTTTTCCATTGTTTTCTGTTTGCTCGCTCACTGCAGCAATCAGCCTTGACTCATACGGGTCGCTGCGGAGCCGACGAACACAGCAGCTTACATTGAGGCCCTCGAGCCATATTTTGGTCCCTGACAAACGAATCCAAGGCTGCAAGTTTGTTGTCGAGATTCGTCTTGTTTGCGCCATTGTCCTGCCTTTTCGCCCTGTTTTGCTCTCCCTCCCCTCATCAACATGGCCCAGCCCGGGATTGACGTCAACCGGGTCCAGCAGCTTGAGGAGTTGCTGAAGAAAAAGGAAGAGGAATCACACGCCATCAAGGCCGAGCTGAACCGAGTGCGGTCGTCCGTCTCGGCCGCGGCAGTGGCCGCGGCGAACGCCGCCGCTCTCGGCTTCGACCCGACATCCAACGACTACCAGATGTCATCTTCTTCGGCCTCTCTTCTCAGGGACAGTGGACGCTCGAGGAGCAATATGGTCCCCCGCACTGCTGCTCCCGTCCTTGGTTTGAAGGCAGAGCATGTCCAACCTCTGGTACGTTTATTGCCCCCATGTAAACTACGCCGTTTCTCCACTCACACAGACCCTACAGGAGCAAGCCCGGCCCATGAAGCGGTCCAAAACAACGCACTCAGCCGTGTCATCGACAACACAGGCCATGGCACGCTCGAATTCGAATCTTTCCGCCAGCATGTCGGCAAGATCGGGTCTGCTCCACAGATCTAGTGTTCCCAGCCTGATGACCCCGTCCCGGCCTGCCGCCCGCAATAGCCTGCCCGCGAACTCGGGCCTCGTAGAACTCTTCAGCCAGAGCTTCCAGCGACCCATGCACCCACCCCTTCAAGACAACTCCTTCCTCAACGGTCGGCTACACGGCTCGGTTGGTGGGATGCTGATGACTGAAGGCAAGGCAATGGATCCGGCCGAGTATTTGCTCAGGATGGAAGACGACTTCCAATCCTCCCCGATTGTCATCCCGGGCCTGCTCTCGCCCAATGGCGCCTCGCAGTATCCCAGTCATTCCGGCGTTCAGTCGACCTGTGGATCCCTGACATCCGGCCAGACGCTGGAAACCGCTCCGATGTCTAGGTCAAACAGTGCCTTGGACAACCCGGCCCTCCTTGGCCAGTTGGAGATGATTCGCATCCAATCACAGACATCCGGTGCTGGAGGTCACAACAGACACGACAGCCTTGGTGGCAACCCACTCCAACTATACCAGACAGTAGATGATGGCAGGACAGCAACAGCAGACATCGCCGCTCCTTGGGCAAGCACCAACCACCCAGGCTCCACTGCATACTCGTACACCGGATCGGCTCCTACGGACTCACACTTGTATCAGCACCAGCATGTGATGAAGAAGTCGGCATCACAGTCAAGCACCTCGTCGTCGTCGTCGTCGGCAGAAGTTGACCCGAGTCTCTCTTTCCTTGCGGATCACCTGTCGATGGAGCGATCCATCTCCAAGAACAGCACATCGTCATCCACATCGCTAAAGCACCGCGCCAAGGAAGCCCTCAGCCGCCAAAACGACAATGCTACCAAGGCCCGTCATCTCAAACCCAAGCCACCGGGTGGTGAGATTGCGAAGAAAGAGGTCGAGGAGCCCACTACTACAAAAGGCAAGGATGGGAAAGCCGTCATCTCCAAGGCCAAGTATGAGCGCCCCAAGCACCCGAAGGTGCGATGCTCCGAGTGCAACGAGAACCCAGATGGTTTCAGGGGCGAGCATGAACTCCGTCGTCACTTTGAAGCCAAGCACAAGCCCACGGTCAAGAAGTGGATTTGTCGGGATCCAGGTCTTGCAGGCATTCCTCACAGTGAGGTCGCCACCAAACCTCTCAGCGACTGCAAGCACTGCTCTGCTCAGAAACTTTACGGCGCTTACTACAACGCCGCCGCCCATCTCAGACGCACTCACTTCAGGCTCAAGCCGGCGCGGAAGAGTCCCAATGGATCCAAGAACGGACCCAAGGGTTCTCAGTCCCCGACTGCCGAGGAGAAGCGGGGTGGCAAAGGTGGTGGCGACTGGCCGCTCATGAGCGAGCTCAAACTTTGGATGGTTGAGGTGACGGTGCCCCATGACCAGGGCGAGACTCTCAATTCGGGGAGTCGCGACGCGTCTGGCCCCATGGACGTCGAGGACATGGATGGCGATGCTTATGATGGTCAATACGACAATCCCTTTGCCGGTGTTGGTACCAGCTTCCCGGCTGATCACCTTCAAGGCATTGACCCATCGTACAACAGCCTCAACGGTGAGCTGGGTGCCCCAGCTGGAGATCTTTTCCAGTCCGATGGCCTCTACCCAGGCACATCTGTACATGGACTCCCCATCTCGTCATCCGGCTTTGAATACAACTCTTCTGCTGAGCAGCACCAACAACAAAACATGGCATCGTCGGCAATGAGCCTTGATGGGCATGGTTACACCTCGCCGGTGTCCTCGACGGCCACTCTCACGCAGGCCGGTATTCTTGGCGATCACTCCATCATCCCAACGGCCCCGATGCACATGAGTCGGGACGACCTCGATCTATCTTTTGACATGATGTTCGGTCCTGGTGTGCACTGATCATCCCGGGCCTATTTTCTGCTTTTATGTCCATGTTTCCTTTCTCCTTGGATGTTGACTGTTGTTGATGGATCAGATAAAACCGGTTTGTTTTTTTTCCTCATATAACATTTCTTTCTCATGACACAAATCTGCTGCCCAGCAAACCTATGTCACTTGCGAGACGCTCCCCCGTCGATTTGTTCGCTTTTCACAGGATTGCTGGCCATCAGCAAGCACATCTGAATTACCTTCATGTTGGGTATCAGAGTGTTTGGCATATTACACTTGCGATTTCTCTCCTTTGTCATTTGGCTTGGTACATGGTTCGATAGCATTTCCTTTCCCTTTTGATGTTTTGGGCCTGGTCTCACGTTTCGTTTCGCTTCCCTTTAATCGTCGGTGGGGATACGTTACTCGGCTGGTCCCGGCCTTTTAGAGAGCAGCATGCGATGCGGGTGAAACCCATGGCCTGCCTCTCTGACGGAGTGGACAGACTTCAGAGTGTTCATACTCATAACGTTTTGGGTACAGGCTTTCGGGTTTTGACAACCGAGCCAAGCCCCGTTCTCGAAGAGCGAGAACGCAAAAGAGGAGAAGACGGTATCCTCCAGGAGTGAATAAGTGGTCAGATTTCAGGAGAACGAAAAGCTGTGTTATGGATGTTTCTGTATGTATCTATCTGCATTGCTTGCTTTTGCATTTGACGCGCGTTCCTCGTTGCTTCTCATCAAGGCGTTGGGTCACGAATTACGAATTATGACGGGGTTATCATGATACTGGACGATGGCGCATTCTGTACAAAGACCAGATGGGCACATTAGATTGGCTGTTAGCAGGAGTATATGCTCGTGGGATCATGGTGTTGACGGGTGGGGCATGTTTGGTTGGTTGACGGTGTTGAGAAGGAAAGAAAATGGGGTCCAATGATGTTATGAGGCGTTTCTGTTTGGTCTACTTCTGGGTCGGACGGGGTTGGGGAAGGGCATCACCAAAATTCATGGCTGGACCAGAAGAGGTTGGGTTTGATAGGCTCGCTGTCGGATATGATGGCCAGCCTGGCAGCAGGTACATTGTGATATACCTAGTCTTAATGTATAAATACCGCCTGGGAGTGTATTCTCCCGCTGAATGCTGTGTATTCAGACCTCCCCGTGACGTTGAATAAAGCGCCGTGAACGTGAAGCCGTGTCTCACTGAGGCCGGCATGAACAAGACAGGACAGGAATGGACCGGGTGGAAAGAACCGCACGAATCAGACAGGTGCCACCAGCGCGAGCGCGACATCGACACAGGATTGGACCAAAATGATGACCCCCCAACGAATGGCCACCCCTCAACAAATGGCACTCCAGCCCCTCCGACTGCGCAGGATATGGAGGGCCTGCAACGCCTACTGGTGGAAGTATTTAGCCACCTCCACAGTGCTGTGAGACAGGCAGCGCGCGCACCCAACGCCCACTCTGCGCGGGGGGCAAGACGGGCAAGACCTAGAATAGACTCAACTCTGAAGAACAGTTAGGGAGAAGATGCCGAGAATACAGCGGCAGAAGATAGACGGACGGTGGGATGGACGGTGGGACGCAGCACGGTGGGATGGATGCATAGTGGGAGGCAGCAGAGTGGGAGGCAGCAGAATGAGTGGGTGGGTGTATTGTAGTGTAGTGTATCTAACTAGTGGATGCATTAGTCTGGTGGCACCCCACGGGAGCGCCCGTCCGTGAATAAACTTGGCTCAACTTAACTTCCGTGGCGGCCCCAATGTTAGGTTCAGGCCGATTTGATGGCACGGTTGTCCAAAGGTAGGAAGTGAGGGTGGGAGTGAGTACCGAGTAAGTCAGTCTTACCTAGGTACCCAACCTCTTTTTTTTGGTTCTTTCTTCTTTTTCTTTCTTTCTTTTCTTCCTCTAGGTACCTGCCTGCCTAAGCTAGACAAGTATCTGATTAGATGAGCTTCATGTCCTAGGTGCCTGCCTGCCTACGTAAGGTAAGGTAAGGTAAGGCAGTTGATAGGCCGCCATTCATCAACAACATTCCGTGATCGCAGATGACCTACACGCCGCGTAGCTGGAGGGTATCCTACATGCGCTCATTACACCACTGCATCACTGCATCATGGAATTGAGGGCATAGCATGGCACGGCATGGCAGCAGGGCATGGTATCATCACAGTATATAGATGTTTTGTATCGGCAATACCCATACAATGAAGTAAGTGTATGGAGAGATCATTGGAAGTCCACTACTGCTGGCTGCACTGTAATGTCCCCCCACTGTCCTCCTCTGCTGTGCTGCAACACAGCAACACAGTCAATCACACTCACAGTAACAGTAACAGTCACAGCAACACAGGCACTCTACTTTATTTATCCCCTAGGTAAACTCAGGTAGGATACGTCCGTAGCAGCAGCAGTCACACACATCACACGCACCACACCTCCCGTCATCGGACCCAGCCTCGGGCTTGATCTCAAACTTGAACTTGAACTTGAACTTGAACTTGAACTCAAACTTTGATCTCGAACTTGACCTCGAACTCGATCTCGACAGGGCGATTTCATGTACGATTCAGTTTCATGTGTATATTGGATAAGATACATCTAAGTAGGTACCTAAGGTAGGTAGGTAGGAAAGGTAAAGGTCACCAGCCTGGTCTGGTCTGGTCTAGTCCGGTTCATTTGCAGAGTCCGTAAATGTTGATGCAGAAATGCAAAAGCGCGGCGCGTACCTCCAGCGTGCCTCCGATTGCCTCAGCTGCCTCAACTAGAGTGCAGCGCAGAGAAGCAGTGCAGCGTTGTGGTGCAGCGTTGCAGTACCCTCCAGCCTATGCAGCCATTCAGCCATTCAGCCATTCAGCCAAACAGCCAGCCAGCCAACGCGTTCACATCAACGCGGCGTCTACAGAACGTTGCAAAGCGTTTGGATGCAAGTTCTGTATTGGGCTCTGCAAGCTCTGCAGTACAGCACCCAGTGCAGCGCCAGTACGGCTTCATTGCGGTTCCATTGCAGCTCCCTTTGCGGTTCCTTCCTTCCCAGTGTAGAAGCGCCCGTTCAGTTCACGCCATTACATTGCATTGGCGGCCACAGAGGCAGGCAGGCGGGCCACACAGGCAGGTGGCCAGACCAGAATGGAACAGACCGGACCAGACCAGGCCAGACTCGACTAGACCACCAGGCCGTCGATCTTTTTAGAGATCCAATCGGTTTGTTTTCGGCCTTTGGGTTTTGGAGATGCAGTCTCGGCGGGCTTCCATCTTGGGCATGACGGGATGGCACATAACTATGTGGGGGAAAGGATGAGTCGCCGTCAGCCGCGCCGCCTGCAGGCTAGATGCCCAAGTACGGCGGTAGGCTCCTCGGGTTGGCCAGTTGGGTAGGACAAGATTTGCGAGACCAGGGGGTATCGAGTGTGTTTATTCGCTTGGCGTTTCTGGGGCATCATTGCTGCGGGTCGTATCAAGCTCGGCATATTCAGCTTCCAGACTGTAGAAAGAAAACTGAAATATTGATCATTAACATGATTCGTAAGCCTGTCTGTTACTAGCCCGCCAAGTCCATCCCAATCCCGCCATCCTTCCAGCTCATCAGCTCATCCAGAGCAAAAACCGAAAAGCCCATCCTATCCTATCCAAAGGAACTTGCATCAAGCTACTGCTTGCTCATTGGCAGCCACTCCCACCGCCCCGCCACCCTCCCCCGCGTCTCAGGTGCCAGCCTGTTGAACGCACTCGACGCCAGATCCAGATCCGTCGGCCCACACCCCGTGCAGCGATCCACAACCATAACGTCAACCGATGTATTCGGGTGGCCCACTTCGTCGGAATATGCCCTCGACACACGAATCATCCTTCCACACAACGGATTCAGATTGGGGTTCCCGCCCGCGTTGGCGTTTGCCCCCGCAGCATCAAACAGCTCGTGGCCGACGGCGCAGATGTAATCGGCGTCGGAGCTAACCCACCCGCAGGCGCCAAGGGCGGGTTTGAAGAAAGTGAGGTCGCCCTCGTACAATCGGGTGGGATCACCATTGTCGGGGAGTGGGAGCTGTCGTGTTGCGTCTTTTTTCAGGCCTAGGCCAAGGCCGAGACCTAGCGCTAGAGCAATGATGGCGAGGATGAGCAAGATGAGGAGCAAGATAAACCGAGGTCTGGTGAGACCGCAGCATTTTCGGTCTCGGCCTCGGGAGAATAAAGCGACGAAACGGGCGCGACATCGTGCAGGGAGCGAGCCGCCCGGCGTAGCGGGTGGAGTTGGGAAGCTTTGGAAGGAGGAACGACGGTGGGTTGGGAGGAGGGAGTCGGCTGTCTCTTTCGGGAGTGAGTCGACCGAAGCGGGGCCGAGGGCGGAGCGGGATCCTTGGCTTGGCCGGGGCTTGAGCGCCGTGGCGAGCCGGCTGTGACGCCAAGATCGGGACACACGATCGCGTGTTAGAAAAGGCCGTTTTGGTGGATTGACGGGGATCTCCCAGTCGGGGACATGGCGGATTCGCTGAAGCGAAGGGGATTCCGGAATTTCTGTGACGGCGGGCTTATCATCAGGCATCCTGGCGGTGCCGTTTGGGTATATTGACGTCATGACTAGCTGGAGTCAGCGACATTTAAAATGCTGTGATTATGTCGATTTGGTGATATGACGACGAAAAAGGGCGATAAGAGTGGAAACTGCGGTTCATGGTAAGAGTTTTAAGAAGCGGGAGGGGAGATGTTCCACAGCCACAAAGAAAAATGGGCGGTCCTTTGCAAGCGGCGTGTGTGTGACGACAACGACAATGACGATGCACGGCAAATCGCAGCCATCTGTGCCAAGTTGCTGGGGGTTGGTCGCATTCCTGATCCACTTGGTGGCGGGGGATGCTGCGCGGTTTACCCCAAAATTGTTAGCATGGGACTTGCTGCCCGTGGGTGGAGGGCGAAGAGATTTCGGCCCTGATTTTAAAACTCTGGTGTGCTTCCTCGTCGAAAACTTTATTGCTCGCAGATGGCTCGAGCCCTTTACATTCTTCCTGGTAATTGAGCTTCGAGATGCAGGCATCTAGAGTCACGCCGTAGGCTGCGCGAAAGTACTTTGTACCGCTCAAACAGTTGTTTAGGAGGGGTTGACCGGATTTCCCGCGCCAAGCTTTCAGGGCTTCGAACTGCCGAAGCCACCATGGCCCGATCCATGACGCTTCAATCTTCGAGTCCTTGATCTGGTTCCCTGTCGTTTTCTTCCAAGAGCGCCTGCTCTTCTTCCGATGCTTTAGTCTTCCGCACGGCATCTGCAGCGACACGGACCCGCGCCCATTGCCAGCGGCGCAAAAGGCCCGCGTTCTCGTCAATCTCGATTTCCTTGGTGAAAACATGGTCGACCGCTTCCAGCATCAGACCGCCCGTCTCGGGATAAAAGAGCCAGACAATAACGGCATTGACGAGATTAAATGCGGCCCAAATCAGGTAGAATCGCCAGCCCATTTTGGCGATTCCGACGGGTGTAACTTCGACAACGAGCCAGTTGCCAACAAAGTCGGCCGCTGCCGCGAGTGCGGATCCCTTGGCCCGGATCTTGAGCGGGAGGATCTCGGGCGGGTAGATCCAAACGCAGGCCATCCACCCCCAAGTGAAGCAGGCTTCGAACAGGAAGAGAAAAATAACTGCAGCGATGGCTCCGGCACGGGTTCCTGCAGCAGTTGAGACGGCTTCGCCGATCAGCACAAGGCCCATCCCGATAGCCATGGTTATGAACAGCCTCCGTCTCCCGACGCGGTCGATGGTGTACCACGTTACAAACGAGGCCAAAACGTACCACAGCTGGGTGAAACAGCCTAACAAGAGTGCGCTTTCCTGGTTCATGCCCAAGGCGGTGCGGAAAAGAAGCGGGGCGAAGTAGGTGATGATGTTGATGCCACTCATCTGCTGCATAAACTGGATACCGATGGCGAGGAAAAATCGTTTGTCGGCGCTGACCCCGTTGGACCGGAACAGGTCTCCCCAAGTGCCTCTAGCCTCTCTCTCAGCGGAAAGGGCACCGAGAATATCGTCCATCTCCTTTTGCACCTCGCGATCCCCCTCATCTTTACCTCGCAGTCTCGCCAAGACCGACAGAGCCTGTCCGGTTGTGTCGCCATCGTGTGTAGCCAGCCACCGGGGCGTGTCGGGGAGAAACGGCGTAGCAGTTAGAATGTAAAGCGCAAAGATGCACTGGAATATCAGGGGTGCTCTCCACTGGGCGTCACCGGGGTGGAAGTAGAAGGCGTAGTTTATGCAGTAGGCCATCAGCAATCCTACTAGCATAGTGGTCAGCTGGCAGCACACTTGCCAACCACGTTGAGCGTGGGGGCTGATCTCGCTCTGGTACACAGGTGTGACGCTGGTGGTGAAGCCGATGCCGACACCCACGACAACTCGTGCAGCCACAAACCATGAACGCGCCGGGGCGCATCCCATAGCCAGACCCCCAACCGCCACCAATAGCGCGCCCAAAAGCAGAGTATGCTTTCGCCCCAGTGGCTCCCCCACAAATGCGGCGAGCACAGCACCCAGGACGGCGCCGACGTTGTACACGGCGGTGATGGTGCCGATTTCGAGATCCGACGGGTTTCCCATGGCGGCAAGCCAAGAAGGCGAAATGACCACGCCCGACATGACGCCTTGGTCATAGCCAAAAAGGAGAAATCCCGCACTGCATACCGATGTGATGGCCGCTACGAGCACCGCGCCGCGGAGGCGGGACGCCATGGTTGAGGGCGCCATTTTACTTGGATTGTGGGTGACAGACACGGAGTCGTCGGAGTCGGGTCGGGGGATGTGTTCTGCATCCTGTCTGGCCAAGCATTGGGTCAGCTGGGCAATTCTTGGCGAGATGGGTTAGGGGAGCTGGAGAGTTTGAGACCCTGAAGGGATGCTAGCGAGATTTTGAGTGTTGTAATACGAAGTACCCGAAAACCCTTTGTCTTGGACCTTGGAAGTCGGTCGTCTGCTGATTAAATTCTCTCGGCTAATAGATTGGTAAATCTTTTTGACAGATTTGACCCTGCTTTGCAGCTAGATGTTCTCACGAGTGAACCGCTCTGCGGATGCCTGGCAGGCTGCGCTAACAGCCTTTCAGCCCGGGCCTGGGTTGAACTGCCCACACCAAGCACAGGTGCCTTTGTGAACAAACAACGTGCAAGACAATGACTGGAGTTTTCTATTTCTTCCAGGTTCTCTTGTATTCTCCAGGTTCTCTTGTATTCATACCGCATTGAATGATAGATTTCTGGTATCCATTCTATTACCTGTTCTGTCCGATCCTGATGGATGAAATTTCTATCTTGTTCCCTTGCGAGCTGCGTGCGTGCTGCGGCATCGTCCAGTCCATGTTCGGTGTACTTCAAGTTCGTAAGTCGCTGCTCAAAACAGACTGACTGGAACATAAGTTCTGACCTGGCCAGCCTGGCTGGCTGCCTGTTTATGTCGGGTACGTGATTCAAGTTTGCCGCCAACGTCTACATGCACTGATAGCTCAACTTGGGCATCGACTGTGAATGTACCCTCGTAACATCGTTCAATCCTAAAGTACCTTATCAACGGCATGTCCACCGAAACCCATCATCTTACGTCATATTCGGAAGTAGGGCGATCCTTGAAGAAAAAAAAAACACTGCGCTGTTCCCTTATGTACGTCCCCGATGGATATCTCCATCTCCAGTCACGGTTCTGTAAACGACATGGCATGCATGGTTTTGGCGCGCGAGATGAGCCGTAGCCGGGACTTGAGAGATCGCTATCTTTTTTATCTGGATCTGTTGCTGCTGCTGCTATTACTGAGGCAGCGGACTGGACGGGAGGAAAGGGATTATGATCTGCTTACCTACCTAGGTACCTACATATCGAATAGGGAGAACCAACATTGGAAGCTACCGTAGGGTACTAGGGCACGGCAACAACTCATATGTTAATAATGTCTCTGTGGGGATTGCTCCAGGGGTTGCTCTAGTGATAGAATAAGACTGTTTTTTTTTATCCAGTCACTATCAGGTTCTTTGTAGTAGTTGGTGTTGACCGGGTTATGTCATGTTATGCTACGTTTGTTTGTTTGTTGGTTGGTTGGTTTCATACCTATCATCAAGACAAGGAATATATATATGACCAACAGTTTGCGTCTAAACACATTCCTCGAGTTCCCCCCCAAAAAGTGAAATCTTTTTTGTCTCGATGATGCCACAATGCCACAATGCCATTGCCACTGCCACAATAACGTCGGGCATCGCCCGCCAGAAATAAATTCCTCCTCACTTGACAGATAGTTCAGTTAATGTTTTCAGCCCAGCCTTGTTACTCCCACACATCCCGCAATTTTATTCTAGCACTAGCAGTTAACCCCCTCTCTTACATATACTCTTCCATCCAAAATACAATCATGGATCATACGAATCTTCTTCTCGCAGAACAGGTTACTTGGGTGCCCCGCGACTGCCTAGTGCCCACCATACGTTGGCGTTTCTGGTTCTACTTCAGTACTTTAGGAGCCGCCGTGAGTTCTCTTCATGTTGCGGCTCGCCCTCCCCACCGCAGCACAGTGCTTCATTGGCAAACATTTGTGATTCTGCCTAGACACCCGCCGTTAGCTTGCACAATAATTGACGCCTTTGATTCCGCTGTGTCGCGTCTGACGCCGTGAAAATTCCCTGCCAGGATTTCTTTGTTTCTGCCTCGGGACGCGCGCACATTATGGGATACGCCGTGAACTATCTGATGCGGGGAGTTTGTTTGTTTGTGAGTCGTTTGTCATCCGAACTTCTAGTGTTGTTGCTCCGAGACACGCCTCACATCATGACGCGACGTGCACTATCCCTGAGATCAGTTTGTCGATACATCCTGAACCACTCACCTGAGAGCCGCAGATCCCAGGACTTAGCTCGAGTTTTGTACCATGGCACATTCTGGGACATGCTCCAGGACATACCGCGAGCCAAGCCGTAGGCCAGTCTGGTAGTACAGTCACCGTCACCACTTACAAGGCCGAAACTCCCATAATATCACTGTGGTCCCCATGGTGACACGAAGTGAACCATGCCTCGGGCCAACTTGTTTGCTCCGACCATCTCATCACGTCTGGCCCAATATCCCATATTTTCCTCAAGGATCCGCTTCGGAACCGGCTTTACGACACGCGGTGAACTTTGACTCGGGTCAGTCTGTCCATACGCCGACTATAAACATCCCTCAAGTGCAAAAGTCCCTCCGGAAGTTGCTCCGAGACGCGCCCTCGGAGCCGCTCCGAGACCCCCGCCGTGTTCCGTACCTGCTCCGGGCCAGGTATAAATTCCCCCTCCTTCGACCAGGTTTTCTCTCCTTCCACTCTCTCCTACACACTGCGCAGTTTTCTCTCCCAGCACTTGCTGGCAAGGGTTTTTCTTTCTTCTATAGAACCCTACTGGTTGTGTACACACCTACCAGACCTCTTTCGGTTACCCTCTTCACAATACCTCACATCTTCGTTACCCCCAGCCACAATGGACGACGACGACAACGCTGTGGAAGATTGGCTCTACGCCGCTCTTGTGGTCGGCGGTAACCCCCTCCCCTCCGCCGACCAAGTCAATTCCGGTGGCCAGCAGCATATTGCCGATCCATCGCCTGGTCTCCAGCAATTGGCTGATCCATCGTCTGGTTTCCAGCAGCAATTTATCGATCTGTCGTCTGATTTCCAGCAGCAATTTGCCAATCCGTTGCATGGCCTCCAGCAGCAATTTGCCAACCCCTTGCCTGCTGCCCAGCAATTCTTCGCTGCTCCAATAGCCACTCACCAGCAGTACCTCGCCGCGCCGCCGCTCGTCAGCGAGGCATCTTCTTTCCCCTTTACCCACCTAGTCAATTCCGGTAATCAGGAGAACTTTGGCATCGCGATTCCTGGCGCTGCCCCAATATCCGCTACCCAGCAGTATATTGCCGATCAGTCGCCTGCTTTCCAACATAACATTTCCGCCCCGGTGTCCGTTACCCAGCACTACCTCGCCGACCCGCTGCCTAATTTCCAGCACGACATTTCCGCGCCGACGCTTGACGCCCAGCAGTACTTTACTGATCCAGTGTCTGCAAGCCAGCAACCCTTTGCCGCCGCGATGGCTGATACCCAGCAGCACTTTTCCGCCCCCATGCCCGCTGCCCAGCAGAACTTTGCTGTTCCGATGCCTGCTAACGGGCAGGACCTCAACGCATCGTCGCCTGTCAGCCAGCCGCCCTTTGTCGCTCCGCAGCCTAACAAGGGACCTGTCACGCTCAAGTCTAAGCAAACGGAACTGATTGATCAATGGGAGACGAAGCGCAACATGCTAGGCAACGCGGTCAATTATTTCGAGTGGCCTTGCAGAGTCTGCACCAAGCAGATTTTCCGGCGTGTCGAAGGACGAAACCCGGACATCGCCGCGGGAACAGTCATCTCGAATCACCCCGCTGATACTAGGTTGACTGGGGGCATGCTTGGGTGCTTTTGGATTGGTCGGCCAGTCGATTTTGAGGAGCGATTCGGAGGCAACCCTAAGGTCGTCAAGTGCGTCAAGTGCAGTGTCCAGCATGAGACGGGTGTCTGGATGCAGAAGGACCGCGACACTCTCGGACCGAACCAGGAAGGTTTTGTCGGAGGGTTCCAGACCAAGTCGTCTAACCAGCTGAAGTACGATTCCAAGGGCGTGGAGCTTATCAAGGTCCTATGGGACAAATACCAAGCTGCCTGGGCTGTCCGCCAGGACGCGAACCGGTTCCCGGAAGCCTTTCGAGAGGTCAAGACCGCTGCTTCCCAGTTGGCAGACGCTGGATATATCGAGGGCATGGCCAGCCGCCGCAAGGGTGAAATTCGCCGCTCGAAGTCTTCAACCAAGTCGGCTGAGAACAAAATGAACGACAAGAGCGACGACAACGGAGAACAAGATGGTGGAGACGGTGGTAATGCCGGCACTGCCGGCATCGTCGTCGCTCACTGAACATGACCCAAGGACGAGCGCCAAGAGAACCGGCTCGACTCACTGGAATCCCAGGAAACACGATCTCTCGGGTCGGACGGATCCCCGAGTGACAAGAGTTCAAGATCTGATGGGGGATCGCTGATGGGGTTGGGCTGGATTTTTTGCGCGATAGGGCGACTCTTGGTACGGTACGGTGGAGGTGGAGGTGGATTGGCGTTTAGGTACGGTGGACTATTTGGGGCGTTTTTCCATTGGCGCGCTTCATATCTGCTGATTTTCTCGTTTTCCCCTTTCTGCTGCCTCTTCGTTTGTCATGGGAGGTGGAGTCGCTTCGGTTATACCAGAGGTCGGCGCGCTTGGCTGTGGGGGGAGAGGTTCTTTGGGGTTGCTTGGAACCAGCTTGGAACCGTGGTTTGGGGGCCTGTAATTTTCTTTCCCGAGATTCTACCAGCTCTGGTTCTCACCTCAACCTGGAACCTGGGGATGAAGCTTATAGCAGCAGGCCAATATTGCTTTTTTCCGCATCGCGCATCATAAACGTGACTTGCTTGGTGAGTCTCTTCCTCTCCGATCTTCGAGCTTGACAGCAGCAAGTCCCAGGGCCGCCTTCCGTTCCCGGTCTGCAGTGCACAGACAGACTTGCGCAAAATTGAAAGCTCAGACCTTCAGTTTGCACAGGGAAAGAGCAGTCTTGCTCGTCTGCCTTCCGTACCCCGCAGCGTCCGAGATCCCCTGATCCAACCCTGCCAGCCGTCGATCTTGGCGCTCCTCTGCGGCTCGATCAACCTGACAAGCTTCCGCACCCTCGTGTCATCCCGGCGACCGTAATCCTATTCGGAGTACACGGCCGTATCACACACATATCCGTGGCGAGTCTAACTGCCCTGGGAACGGCCGTGTCTGAACGTCGTCCGAACGTGTCCGTGCATCGAATGCGCACGCCTAGTTTTCTCCCTTGCCAACTTCGCCAGGGAAGACTCGCGACACTACGCTAGCATGGAGTGCGCTCCACGTCCAGTGCACATGGCTTACGGCCTCGATTTAAAATGCTACCCCTCTCCACTCGATTCCCCTCCCCGGATCGCCATGAGCTCCTTCTCGTCGCCATTCCCGACATCACGATCCCCTCATGGCCGACGTCCCTCCTGGGCCCCCCGGTGGCCTTGCACCTCCAAACGGAGCCCCGCCAGGTGCTCCTCCCCCTCCAGGCATACCTCTCGGACCTGATGGCCTTCCCCTTGCAAATCTTCCTCACGACGACCTCGGCCCCGGTCTGACTGCCATCATCTGGGTTCTCGTTGTTGCCTCGGGCGCCTTCCTCGCCCTGCGTCTTTACTGCAAGGTATCCAGAGGTCGCCCCTGGTGGGACGATTTCATCCTCGCTGCATCATGGGTACGCACACACGCCCCGTCTTGTGCCAATACAAACTGCAGTCTGACTTTTGTATCAGGTCCTCCTTCTTGTCGATGTCATCCTCACCACTTACCTGGTCACGCTTGGCTACGGGAAACACATCTGGGATTTTCCCCAAGAGAATTTCCCAAAGTTCTTTCTCCCTGTCATGGTCCGCGCAACTTTTTCCATCACGGCCATAGCCTGGTCCAAAACTGCCTTTGGCGTCACCATGCTACGCCTCACCACGGGGTGGACTCGACAGGTGGTGTGGTTCATCATCATAACGGTCAACATATCACTCGGTTTGTCTGCGCTGCTTCCCTGGGTGCAATGCAAACCTCTGCCCGCCTCGTGGAACTTTTTATCCGAGGGTGACTGCTGGGACAAGAACGTACTGATGCGATTCAACATCTACTCGGGAGCTTACTCAGGCGCCATGGACTTTGCCCTGGCGCTACTGCCGTGGAAGCTACTCATGACGCTTCGAATGCGAAAGAAGGAAAAGATTGGAGCGGCCGTTGCCATGAGCATGGGTGTTTTTGCAGGCATCGCCGCCCTCGTCAAGACAGCCATGCTTCCGAGGCTTTATGAGCCGGATATCTACGAGGGCGTGCAGTTGATGATATGGGACACGGTGGAGATAGCGGTCACCATCATTGCCGCCTCGTTACCCGTGCTTCGTGTTCTTATCCGCGACGTTCGCTCTACCAAGGGTGCCACGTATGGCCCAGGTCCGTCGGCACTGGCGTCAGGTAGCAGGTTCCGGGTCAGCAAGTTCGCCAGCAAATTGGACAAGACGCAGCAAGACAGCATCAACGACAATCTCAACTCTTCTGGTCGACGCAACAGCCAGACGCAGGGAGATAATCGGAGTGACAAGAGTATTCTTGGAGAAGTCATGGAGCCTCAGGATGGCGCCATTATGCGGACTGACACGGTGCGGGTGGAGTTTGACAAGCGCAAAAGTCGAGATGATGTGGAAATGGGACGAATATCCAGGCATGGTTTGAGGGGAGATTGGACACCTCCGGGGGGGAAGGAATGAATGCATGACTGTATGGCACATGGTATGATTTAGTCAGATATCAACTTTCTGTTTATGATTTACTCAGATATCAACTTCCTGTTCATGTGTTTGCGGTGTGGTTGCTTTGAAGCGGGTCTCGCCTCTGGTTCTCCGACCACGTTCCCCTGACCCTAGCTCAACTCGACCCTCCCTTCCCCAACTGGACCCTCCCTACCCCAACTGACCCCTCCCTACCTCGAACCCTCATTGAAACCATCCAACTGATCTCACTGACGTGGTTGTCACGTATGATGGGTAGGCAGGATGAGTAGTGTGGCATCTCGGCTTAACGAGACGCTGACTCTGGTTTCTAGCAGGATTGAAGGAAGTAAACCCGAGTAATGTCACCATCAACACAGGTTGCATGTCTGAGTCGGTCCGGGTGCTTTTAGGCATGTCAAGATGACATTTGACGGCTATGGCTGGGGATTATCTCAACGCTGTGTTGGTCCAAATATATATTTGCTCGCGTGGACGTCTCCGGTTCCGGTCTGAGTGGAAGCTCCCCAAGTAGCCAGGCTATCAACAACTTGTTTTCCGAACGAACCAACTCGCATTCAATAAACTTAACAAGCACCAAAATGAAGTTCTTTTTCTCGCTGTTCGTTTCTGCTTTCGCCGCCTTTGTCCTAGCCCTGGCCACTCCCACACCCACTCCCACTCCCACCCCCCTCAATCTCAATGTCAATCTCAATGTCAATGTCAACTCTACCCTCGACAATCCACGCAACGCTAATGAAATCTCTCTGTGCACGCCATTTGCGCACTGGACTGTTCCTTCGTCGCTGTACGAATTGAATAATAACCTTTGGGGTTTGGACTTTGCAACTTCCGGATCGCAATGCACGTTCCTTGACTCTATCTCTGTTTTTTCTTCTTCTTCTTCTTCTTCTCCTTCTTCCGTGGCAGGAGAAGAAGAAGGAGGAGGAGGAATATCTTGGCATACGACCTGGTCCTGGACGGGCTCGAGAGAAAAAGTAAAAAGTTTTGTATATTCCGGGAGAAAAGTCGAGAAGGCGAACAAGGCGGAGGAGGGTGGTGGATATCGAAGGAAAGTTTCAGAGATACGGGGGTTAAACACAAAGCTCGCTTGGAACTACCGAGATGATGGGCCCGAGGGGATGGGGATGAGGGCAAATGTGGCGTTTGATTTGTTTACTAGCCAAGATGGCGATGCGGGTACGGAAAGGGGGGATTATGAGGTCATGGTTTGGTGGGTTCTTCTTTTTCCTCTCAGTCAAGTCGTCGAGTTCTTCAGTTTTGTGTCCCGAGGGTACAGACGGGAGTGGATTGCTAATACAGTATACGAGAGTTAATATGAGTGAGTACAGGCTCGCACGCCATGGAAACGTCTCCCCTATCGGATCTGTCTCTGCCTCTTCACGAGCCGTCACCATTGCCGGACAAGTCTGGGATTTATATATCGGAATGAATGGGGACATGAAAGTCTTTAGCTTTTTGTCGTCATCAAAGGGAAAGGCGCTCAACACCTTTGCGGGAGACATCAAGGGGTTTTTTGACCATATTAAGGAGAGACATGCCTTTCCAGCGGAAGAGCAGTATTTACTCAGTAGGTATTTTCTCTCTCTCTTTCTCCCCACCCTTTTTTGGTTATATTTGTTTAGAATGTTGTGAAAGATTTAGCTGACTTGCTGGCAGCGTTCCAGTTTGGCACAGAGGCGTTCACAGGAGGCCCGGCGACGATGACGGTGGCGCATTTTGAAGCAAATGTTTCTTGATTTGTGGCACTGACAATCTGCTTTAAAGCTTACGGCAGTCAGTTTTGTTCTTCTGTGGTCAGGAGGTTCAATTTTGAGTTTATTCCTGTCAGATGGCTTATGAGAAAGACTTCTTGCGACTCGCTTCACTATAGCCTACGCCCGTCTCCACCTTGTTTTATTTCACCATATCTCGAGACACGTTCCAGTCTGCAGCGCATGACATTTACCATTGACTGCCCGCAGTGAACTTGCTGTCAGCAGTTCGTGACAATATTACGCCTCTCTGATGTCATCAAGCTCAAACTGATCATCCTCCATTCTCACCTCTGACAATCACCACAATCCAAACCAAGGCACATACATTCCAGGCACAGCATAGCGCGCCATGGTTGAATTGAGCTGAACCTGGTCTCGCCGCATTAAAACAATCCCATATCCTAGCCTGTCACGCCTGTCCAGTTCAAGATTGAAAAGAATTGCCGAGATCCGATCGCTTCACGTTGCATCAATGCAGATCCATCAATGCGTTATAGCAAACCCGAAAAATGTCGATCATATTTCCCGCAAAAACTTGACACGCCCTGATGCTCTTTGGGACAAGACTTGAGACGATTGACAACGGCGATCATTTGAGGTGTTCGCTTGGCCGGGTCCATGCACAGTTTCTGTACGCAGTGAAACTAACAAACGGACTGGGAAATATCAGCCAAATGCAGATAGATACCTTACCAAGTCATGTTCAGCAAATAAACTAAGCAGTCCGGTTCGGTGTTTCCATGCCGAGCTGAGCCGCTATCTGAATTGATGTGCAATCTGCCGGTGGTGCAGCTGGTGTAGTGAATGTGGTGCAGGCGGTGCAGGCGGTACAGCCCGGCACGTGCGGTCTGGTACGGAGAACATGGAAGTTTGAGATTCAACTCGACTTGACACACCATTCTGCCAAGCCGTGCTTCACATTTTCGCCCCCCCCCTTCCCTTGCTTCGTTTCCAACAAAAAAAACCATGGCAAAACCTGGCAAAACCCGGCAACACCTGTGCCTGTCAGACTTTTAGCCCCCGCTGCCTGGGTTCGTGAAAGAAAGCGGTAGCGATCGTCTGATGTCTGATGGTAGATTCATTTGTTGCATCTCCGTGGATCTTTTTTGGCCGTCACTTTTCATAGTGCATGCTCATATATAAAGGAAGGGTAGATCGCACGCCATTTCACCTGATTTTCTTTTTCTCTCTCTATCAACCGGACTATCTATCTATCTATCCATTCTTTAGGCAGTGCCTTTTTTTGGGGGTTTCCCTTCCAGTCATTTTCGATTTTAATAAATCCCGACCTGGTGTCGTTCTCTTACAAAACAAATCAAAATGGTCCGCATTACTTTTGCCGCTGTCCTGGCTTGTAGGTTTCTCTCCCTTTCCCATCAAACCTCTCCGAGTAAGGTATAAAAGACTAACAGAAACAAAATAGTCGCCATCGCCATCTCCGCTCAAGCTATCCCCAACCCCTCCGGTGCTCGCGACGTCGGCAACGGTCAGGGCCGCCAGTTCACGACGGGAGGATGTGTCAACAACGCCGACTGCCAGGAGGGGTGCTGCGCCAATAACGGCCAGGGCACCGGAATCTGCTCGGGCATTGGTGCCGAATTCCAGAATGGAAAGCAGGGCTGCGGATTCGTCGACCCCAATGCCGCGCAGACGATTGCGGCGGCCAAGGCCCAGGTTCAGAAGCAGGGATTTTAAGCTACCTACCTTACCTACCTTGCCTTACCTTATTATCTACGGTACCTACCTAAGAAAGGGTTGTGGGAAATCGGGCCAGGGAACATGAAAGGAATGGCATGACATGACATGACATGATACACAACGTCGTCAACTGCTGGATGAGATATTCCGGGCTGCAAAGATGAAAATGTACCTACAGTGCATAAGCAAGGACCAGGTCCACGCTCTGTATCACAGCAATACATAGTAACACAAAACTCTGTTGTTGCTTGCTGCCAGTATGAAGAAAAGAAATACCCAGCTCTGTCCCTCCATTAGTATTGTTTTGGAATTCTCCCTCCCACCTCATAGATATTGTTCCTTCGAAAATACAACACTGCCCGATGGCATAAACGAACACCAACCAGCCTCTTTCAGTCTTGCTCGTAGACACCAGCCTGCCTTCCCCCACTGTTGATTCTGCAAAGGCTAGTTTATACATCACCTGCCGCAAAGTCTTGCAGCTTGAAGCCCTTTAGACACTTCATTACATAGTCTCGCTCCTTCCAGGCCCAGTCAGCCAACTCATCGTGAACGATGCCGCCATCAGCTTCCCGACATTCATGCCATCGTACATGAATTTCGGTAAACGTAGGACCTCGCTTGAACTGGCATATCTGTGTTGACTTTTCGACCTCCTCATACCATTTAGGAGTTTTAATATTTGACAACACGTCGAGCAGTGCCTTTATGCTGGTGCAGTTGGTGTGGATGTTAGCCCGAGCCAAGACGCCGAGCTGCATTGTTCGGCAATTGATATTGCAGCCAGATTCATTCCGAATGAGAGACTCTACCCGTTTGTCCCGTCTCTCAACAAAAACCATTGATAGAATGTGTGCGTTTCGCATTAATCTTTCCTGCTCCAAAGTTGGTACAGTCTCGCAGCAATTGAAGCGGGGCGTGAAAGAACACTTACTGATCACTTTAGACGGAATTGGGAGGTGGGAACATGGTTGGAAAGGACCCTCGAGCTCGTTAATGGCTTTCTGGGTCAGAAACTCAAAGTATCTATCATCTCCAAAGACCCAGGCTATGCTGATCCATAAATCCAGCAGGGGCGAAGTACAATACAGCTCCTTTTTGTCAGCCGAGGCAACCCAGCACCTCGTGTTCGTGAGCAGCGGCTCATGGGCACTATAGTAGTCGACTATGATGCTGACCTGGGCCAGTTAGGTCAGGCTGAGGGTTTGAGGAACCTGCCGTTGACGTCCGTGGATCACATTTAGCACAGTGGTTAGGGCTTCGACATTCCAGTCCTCGGCATCGATCCGAAAAATGCCGTCCTCGGCTTCGACTTCTTTCCAGCCTCCCGTCAAGGCCTCCTTGAAGACCGGGGACGCAAGTATGAGATGTCGCGAGGATAGAAGGAATTTGAGTACTTGTGGGTTGTTCGGGGTCTCTGTCTCCGTCTCCGTATCTGTTTCTGTTTCTGTCTGTCTTGGAGGCGGCGGGCTCTTCAAGCTCTTGAGGGCGTGGATGCAACTGTATCGCGTTGGGATGTGGAGAGCCAGAAGACATCGCCCAAAGGGTCGATAATGATGTCTGCAGTGGGAGCCGCCGCGACAATAGTTGAATCGCTGAGACGCACATATTTGCTAGGACGCTCCATGACGAAAATGGTTGACGGGCAGACGCAGTGTTGTTGAGGCGTTTTTGTGATGGTCGAAGATTTCCCTTCGCGCGTGGCATTGGTAGGTTTAAGCAAGACTCTAACCTATTCGGTCTAGCCCTGCAGATCCCTACGGAAAAGACCGTTCATGATGTCATGAATCTTTGTGGTCGTTGACTGAGCTCAATAATTTCAGTTTTCTCCAATTCAAATAATGATTCAGTTGTCACATGCCAGGTACTAAATTGCAACGAGTCAGTGTTTGGCGTGACCTTTTCTGCTTTGATAAGTCGAGCCTTCGCGTTTGCGATCTATCTCCGGCAGATGCCTGATCGTAACCACTAACTACGGAGGCATCTAACTGGCTATTTGGTCCGCACCCCGATGTGGCTTCAGGTTATTGAGTGCTGGCGAACCTAGTTATGACCCCTAAGCCTTGAAAAACGAAAAACTGGTAAACTATCTAGCATGGATTAATGGCCTCGCTCATAGAGTTGAAAGTTGAAAAGAACGTCGATACCCCAGTCCATATCTAATTTGCCCTCCACACACCTCCCCAATGTCTCATCGCTGTTCTCGCCCATCGGACTGAGAGGAAAGGGCCTAATCGCGTGCCGCAAACTCATCTAGTTTCAAGCCCCGGACCTGCCCCAACGAGAACAGGCTTGATGTGTATTCCGCTAACACATCACCGCTGGAGTTGCCGCCGTATGAACAACGGTGCGCGTTGCGCTTATCATTTGGGTGTGTGAAAGGTTCACACCACTTGGGAGTCTGTATCTGGCGGAGTTGCCTGTGCAAAGTCGATAGACTGTGTCCGTACTGGCCTGGGTGGATGTCGCCGTCAAGGAATCCAAGTGTGTGCATGGCTTGAACCAGGCTGCCGAGTTGCATCGTTCGGCATTGGGTATTGCATCCTATTTTTTCATTGATGAGCGACATCTTGCGCCTGCCAAGGTCACTAATAACATCAGCAATAAATTCTGCGCGCTTATCGTCTATCTTCTCTGTTAGGGAGTTAGCAATGCAGTATTGTAGCAATGTAATGAAAAAGGAGACTTACTGGTTACTGCACTTGGAATTGGAAGGTGACGAGATGACTCGTAATGACCCTCGAAATCCATGATGATACGTCTTGTAGCCTCTTCAAATCTCTCCTTGTCTTTAAAAACCCAGCTGACACTCATCCACAAATCCCCACCAGTCACATGATCGTGCGGTTCTTCTTCGTCGACGGCATTGATCCATTTTTCCGCAACAATCAGAAATGGCTCATGCATGTTGTAGTAATCAACGATAATGGCAATCCGAGCCAACTGCGTAAGGCAGACTGTATTGGGTATCTGCCGAAGGCGCCCATGAAGAACGTTCAAGACGGTGGTGAAGGCCTCGACATTCCAATCCTCGGCGTCAATCCGGCGCAGGCTGTCTTGGCTATCTGGTTCGCCTTCTCTCCACTCTCCCGTCAAGGCTGCTTCGAAGACCGAAGATGCAAGTATGAGATGCCACTAGGATACACGGAAGGCAAACGTATCACCTGTGGTGCTGAGGTCCGTATCGGGCGTGTCTGGCTCAAGTTGAGTGGCGTTTGGGTTCGGAGCGTCAAGATGACATCGCCCGACGGGTCGACAATGACTTCACGAATCGTGGGGGCAGATGCGGCAGAAGCCATGTTTCCACTTGGCTGACGCCCAGAGTACCGTCTTCGTTTGCTGTGGCGCCTCATCGCTCGGGGTCAGTAAAAGGCGAACCCTGTTCTGCGATCGGGTGAGGTGGGATAGCGAGAAGTATTGTGCCCCGCACTTCAGAATTCAAGGGCAGTTGGGAATTTGGTAAGCATCGAGTAGGGTTGGACGTGATTGGTGCCAGTATCGTTTGCTGCTTTCCAAACAGCCTTCCGCAGACGCTTAACTCATCATTACCTTATCCCAAGACCAGCCTCCACTGCATCATTCCCTCTTCTGAGATCATTCCGAACGCAGTGGCTGCGAAGGGCATGGTGATATTTGAGACGATGAAGAGTTGATGAGTTGAATACAGTGAGATGCACGAGTGGTATTCGTAAGGGTCATCGCAGCGTAAAGTGCAGCAACAGCCTGACAGGTTCAATTTGGCCATGATCGGCGCTGAGGTCGCCGAGGTCGTCTGACAAATGTAAGATGAAATGAGCCCAACTCGCCAACTGTGGCGGTAATCGGGGTTCATTTACAACCGAAATCAACGAGAGAGCCCTTCACAAAGACAAACTGTGCACCCTCCCGGCCAAAGGCCATAGACGGGTTGTGCCCTCTCCAACCGCAAGCTTGGACCCAAGGTGTCAGGAAAGGATGGTCGCGGAAATGCGGAATGATACAGCCGGAGAAAAAGCAGACGAGTTTCCCGCACTGTGCGCTCCACCGGGTCTAGACCTCGCTCCGGTGTCAGTCCAGGGTCTGGTTGGTGTCTTGACCGAGTGGGGATAAGCTCGGCAGTGGTCGGCAGGCAGCGGATGGCTGAACGCCAACTGAAGCCGGGGCCGCTTCCGAAGGGCTCGCACCGTGACCAACCACAGGCTTTGTCACACCGCCAAATGGTGCATTGCATTTGCATGCAACACCATCCCACGTACCAAATTCCAACTCTGTGCTGGCCCGAGCAATGGAAAAGAGCGCCGACCACCTGGTAACGTGCGGGTCTGTCTTGGTAGCTCCCAGAACGTCGGGAGCACGACCTGAACGCTGAACAGCCGACCGTTGCCAGACGTTAAAATTGACGTCCGGCAACCTGCTGGCAGCCCCCGGAGCAAGCTAAATGGGCAGCCTCGGGGGGCGGTGCGGAACCCGCCGCGACAAGTGGTCACAGGGACCCTGCTGGATGAGCACTAACAAATCCTGCTAGGGTGGTAGTGTGTCGGGCCATCCCACCCCTCTTCGACCCAGGGAAACAGCGTCCGGGGTGTCAAGCTGGGCTAGAAGGGAAAGAGCAGACCACTTTTTCCCCTGCACTCTTTCTTGCCCGGCCCAGCCTGTCGGAAATCCTTAATTGTCACTCCTCCCATCCTCGCTCGCAATCGCGGAGTTCCGGCCGTCCAACCTTGTTCTCTCGTCTGCAACCCCCCGAATCCACCGGCACCATGATGCGAGAGGAGTCCGACGACCAAATTGAGGTCGACACGGTCGGTTTCTCTGTCCCAAAGCGCTGCGCCGCACAGCTTCACTGACCAAACAGCACAGAACTCGAGCGATTCGGGCCTTAGTTGGAAAATGTTTGTGCATACGCCCTCCTCTGTCCCCTGCCTACCCCGTCTTTCCAATGTTGGCCATTGCACTGTTCCAACCTGTCGGGACCTTGGCTGATCAGCGACTACCCAAATCCAGAAGATCGAGATCCAACTTTACCGACTCGGTCAGGGCAAGCATCCTTACCTATCCCATCGAGAATGGTCGTCGCTACCATGCCTTCCGCTCTGGCGGTGAGTCCACCCTGGCGTTTTATCTCGTCGTCGCCGCCATTCTGATCACCAGTAGCCTATGTCATGCCCAATGATGAACCCGAACAAGAACGCCTTGATCTCATGCACATTCTCCTGACTAAAGTCCTCGACGGCAAGCTCTACCTCGCGCCCGTCGACCTCACCAAGGCGGAACGTGTACTGGACATTGGTACCGGCACCGGTGTTTGTTAGTCTCCCGCATCTGGGTCATCACCTGGGTACTAACTTATGTTAGGGTCCATGGCTATTGGCCAGGAGTTCCCCAACGTTCATGTACGTCACTTGCTCCAGGAGAGGGGTTGTAGGCTAACCGACTGGATAGGTACTGGGTGTAGACCTCAGCGCCATCCAACCGCTCTGGGTGCCATCGAATGTCGAGTTCATCATCGACGACGTCGAGTCAGCCTGGGTAGACGAGATCAAGCACGACTTCATCTTTTGCCGCTACATGACTGGGTGCATCAAGGACTGGCCCAACCTGATACAATCGATCCACGAGTAAGTTGCCTGCCACTGCGATTTGAAAAGGTTCAGGGCTGACTGGCCAGAAATCTCGCACCTGGCGGCTGGGCCGAGTTTCAAGACTTTGACTTGACATACTACTCCCAAGATGGGACGTTGAAGGACGGCGACCACGTTGCATACTGGTTTAGGACATTACTGGATGCCATCCGTGGCTTGGGCATGGAGCCGTGTCCCGGCCCCAAGCTGGAACAGTGGGTGCGGGAGGCGGGCTTCACCAATGTGCGCCATATTCGCTACAGCCTGCCGATTGGCGGGTGGCCCAAAGAACAACGTCTCAAGGAGATTGGCATGTTCAACCTGCATCAGATGCTGAGTGGCCTCGAAGCCTACTCGTTACGTATCTACAGCCAAGTGTTGAATTGGGAGACGGATGCCTTCAATGACCTGCTTCACAAGGTCAAGAAGGATTTGATGAACAAGAAGATGCATGCACAGTATGACTTGTAAGTGTTTACCTCCCGTGGATTTATGTGTGGCTAACTGTGGTCAGTCATATTGTCTATGGGCAAAAGAGTGAGGAATGACGTGCAAGAAGCTGGGTGGGACATGATCAATGTTTCTAACTTAGAAAGGAGGAGGATTATTAGGTATTGTCCCATGGGCCAACACGCCTGAAATTACAGACAGCCCCACAGTCGGGGCTCTAACAACAGCAGAAAGATGGGGAATTTTCATAGCGGCGTATCGGTTTACGGAACGGCAGACTTCCGGCGTTGGTTAGCGATTGGATACAGGGGTTAAACGTGTACTGCCACGTAAAGTTTTGGATTCGCATCCTTGTTCAGTTTTATTCTGGCGAATAGAGAAGCTATATATCGATGTTGAGTTAGCTCTGCTGCAGTGATAGTTCTTCCCGGTGACAAATCATCACTCGAGGTCCTTCTTGACTGGTACAGGCGGTAGGTTTTTGTCTGGGGGTGGACATGTTTTGCATCCAGCTTCCCGTGTGTTCATTCAAGTGTAGTGTTTGCCCCATCCAGTCAGCAATATTCTCAAAGTCCTGGATGTAATATTTGGGGGTGAAGGGTCGACTGGTTCGGCCGAGTCTATCTTGTTCTCTTCAGTTTCTTTTTTCTTATTTTTCTTTGTTCAGTTCGTGTGATTTTCTCTAGATTCATGCATAATGATAATTTGATCTTTGTGGCTGTAGGGTGGTAGATGCTGGCTGGAAGAGGAGGAAGAAAGAAACTTGATACTTGTGGAGGGGACTGTTATGACACTGGTAGAAACTACACAGTGTCATGGCTCACCTCACCTTGCGGTTTTGATAAATTACATGCACCAAGAGGAGAGGAATTTATATATAATAGGAATTTGTAAGATTAATTTTGGGGATGTAGAATGTATATAGGATAGAATAGGATTTAATAGCCTGAGCTGGAAATATGAATGCGCATCGTTAAGAGATGGAATGCTCCAGTCAGCCGCTGGTCTATGGAGCACGAGCTTGCCCATGGGGACACAACATAACATTGAGGATACCTCTCCCAGCCATCAAAAGTCTTTTGTCAAAAACACCAAGCGTAAACAGCAAAGAGACCAAGGGTTCATCTCACTTGACTGATCAAAAAAACTTCATCACTTAGTGTTGGTCCAGTAATCTCTTCTTTGAAGGACTAGCTGCTTGCATTATCTCCATCAACAAAACATCACTCTTCTTCCCCGGCCCCTCTCTCATGACGATGCAGCTTGACATTGATAAACATGACAAACAACCCCAAATCATATGCCAAACGCAGTGCTCCCGCCGCCACGAAGGCAATCCAGAATCTCCCCGTATCCGCCAACAGTCCCGTAACACTCGGTCCCGTCACCGACGCCAGCGTCCGCAGCAATACGGTTATGCCCATGACTGCTGTGCGTTCCTCAGGTCGGACCACAGCGGCAATCAAAGCCGCCCGTGGGGCCTGGTCCATGTTATTCAACCCTACTCGTACCAGCAGGAGGAAGAAGGCCCACTGAACGGTAATAGGGAAAGGAAAGAGGAGAACTGCCGCAGAGGACGGAACGTGCGTGAAGACCATGGTGTTAACGAGGCCAACGTAGCGGGATAGCGGGCCTGAAAACACGGTACTCAGCGACGAGAGAAGATATGCGACCGAGAGCATGTCGCCGAGGGCAGATTTTGCAGGGTGGAATTTCTGGTCCAGGTAGTATGTCGTTAGGGCCATGCTGACCATACCGTCGGCAACGGAATCGACCATGAGCAGAAACCAGAGTA
>Ga0247763_1000219_pt1 | contig 31473 bp, 27 predicted proteins | sample UWRJL141409B4_FD_179926 | JGI IMG/M metagenome (GOLD analysis project Ga0247763, IMG submission 179926) | Plant litter microbial communities from Arlington Agricultural Research Station in Wisconsin, United States - UWRJ-L141-409B-4 | ecosystem: Environmental > Terrestrial > Plant litter >... | reverse complement strand
AGACATCGTGGAGCGGGGAACAGTTCGAGCTGCCCAGCGAGCAAGAGTCGAGCTTGAAGCTGAAGGCCTGGTTGACCGAGCAGGCCGCCACGGCCCTGGTGGAGCTGGCCGGCAAGCGCCTCGGCGAGCTGCAAGCGGCGGCGAGGGAAAAAACCTTCGCGCCCGTTCCGCTCGGCGTGACCACCTCTCTGCGCTTCGAGAACCAGGTCGAGCGCGTCGCCACCGCCAACGTCTTCGGCATCATCCCGGGCAGCGACCCGGAGCTGCGCGACGAATACCTGGTGCTGAGCGCTCACCATGATCATCTGGGCATCGGCAAGCCCGACAGCTCGGGTGACACCATCTACAACGGCGCGCTCGACAACGCCGCTGGCGTCGCCCAGGTGCTCGGCCTCGCCGGCGCTTTCGCGAAGGCGCCGCCGCGGCGCTCGGTGCTGGTGTTGTTTCCCGCCGCGGAAGAGTCGGGCCTGCTCGGCTCACAGTTCTTCGCGGCGCACCTGCCCGTGCCGTCCGGCAAGATCGCCGCCAACTTCAATTTCGACGGCGGCAACATCTGGGGCCGCACGCGCGACATCACCCAGATCGGCCGCGGCAAGTCGTCTGTGGACGACGTGCTCGATCGCGTCGCCGCGAGCGAGGGGCGCCGCGTCGAATCAGACCAGTTCCCCGATCGGGGCAGCTTCTATCGCTCCGACCAGTTCAGCCTCGCCAAGATTGGCGTGCCCGCCCTGTACCTGAAGACGGGCACCGACGTGATCGATCGCCCCGAGGGCTGGGGCAGGGAGCAGATCCTGGCGTTCGAGGCCCACCGCTACCACCAGCCGAGCGATCAGCTCGACCCGAGCTGGAGCTTCGACGGCATGGTGGAAGACACGCGCCTGGCGTATCGCGTCGGGCTCGAGCTCGCCAACGCCGATGAGGCTCCCCGCTGGCGCCCGGGCGACGAGTTCGAGGCCGCGCGCCGCGCAGCGCTCGAGGCCACGCTCGCCGCGCCGCCGTCGGGCACCTGGAGCGGCGCCGTGTCGGTCAACGGCGCCGAGGTCCCCTTTCGGTTCGAGCTGTCCGTGCAGGGCAGCAGCGCGAGCGGCGCTTTCTTCAACGGCGACGAGCGCGTGCGCTCGACCGCCGGCACGTTCGCGGGCGGCACCCTGTCGCTCGAGTTCGCGCACTATGCGAGCCGCCTGACGGCGGCATGGGCCGACGGCTCGCTGAAGGGCAGCTACCAGCGGCCGGGCGCCGAGTACGCGCTGTCGGCTCGCCCCTGGGTGCCCGACCCGATCACCGAGCGGGGGCCCGCCATCGACGGCGAGTGGGACATCGCCGTTCAGAGCCCCAAGGGCGAGTCGGCGTGGCGCTTGTTCGTGCGAGAGGAGGGGGCTCTCGTCACGGCCAGCATCCTGCGTGTCGACGGCGACACCGGCACGCTCGACGGCCGCTATCGCGACGGCAAGTTCGTGCTGAGCCATTTCTCGGGTGCCCGCCCGCTGTTGCTCGAGCTGACGCCCCAGGGCGGCGACGCGCTGACGGTCGTCGAGAACGGCAAGCTCGAGCACACGGCCGTGCGCAGCTCGGTGGCGCGCGAACAAAAGCTCCCCGAGCCCGCCGATCCCGCGCGCTGGACGGACGTGCGCGACCGAGCGGAGCCGCTGCGCTTCGGTGGCAAGACCCTCGACGGTAAAGACGTCGACGCCTCCGACCGGCGCTTCGCCGGCAAGGTCGTCGTGCTCGACATCATGGGCAGCTGGTGCCCCAACTGCCACGACGAGGCGCCGTTCCTCGCGGAGCTCGACCGCGCGTATCGCTCCCAGGGGCTCGAGGTCGTCTCGCTGAGCTTCGAGGACGCCGAGCAGCTGAAGAACCCGACGCGGCTGCGCGCCTTCGTCGAGCGCTACGGCATCCAGCACACCGTGCTGCTCGCAGGCGAGCCCTCCGAGCTCGCACAGAAGCTCCCGCAGGCCGTGCACCTCAACACCTGGCCCGCCACGTTCTTCATCGGCCGCGACGGGCTCGTGCGCAGCGTGCACGCCGGCTTCGCGAGCCCCGCGACGGGGGCCGAGCACGCGCGCCTGAAGGCGGAGCTGCGCGCCACAGTGGAAGGCCTGCTCGCCGAGAAGCCGGCGCGCGCGAACTCCCGCTAGCGAGCAAGGGCCGCGCGCGCACACGCTACAGCCGTGGTCTGCGTGAAGGCGGCGCCGTCAGCGGAGCGACGGGGCGGAAAGGCGACGCTCGATTCGAGCACCCGACCGCCGCCGCTCGCCTGCTACGCGCCGCGGATCAGCGGAACGCGCCAGTTCGTCGGCCCATCAGCGCTTCCAGCAGCATGCCCAGGCCGCCGCGGCGCGATCGACCACGGCCGAGCTGGCTCAGAATGCCTCGTCCACCCAGCACGCCTCGCCCACCTTGCAGGCGCCGACCCGAACGCGACCTCGCCATGAAGAACGCGCCCAGCAACGCCGACCCGAGCCACATATTCCGATTTCTCGACATCTCGCTTCTCCTGGTTGGCCCCTCGTGGCTGACGTTGCAGGGGCCATGCCATCGAGCGGCGGCATCGCGCGTTTCGGCGGGCCGGGCTCGAAGCCGGCGCGCTCGGCAGCCCCTCACCAGCCATCACCAACCCTTGACGACGCCTCCGTTGAAGATTCCGAGCGCCGCCTGGTGCACCTCTTCCGTCTGATACGAGGCGACCCACTGGGCGATGCGCGGGTCGCCCTTGTTGTCTTCGCGGGCGACGATCAGGTTCACGTACGGCGAATCTTTGCTCTCGACCAGGATCCCGTCCCTCAGCGCGGCCAGGCCGGCCTGCGCCGCGTAGTTGTTGTTGATGATGGCGAGATCCACGTCCGGCAGCACGCGCGGCAGCTGCGCGGCGTCGAGCTCCACGATGCGCAGACCGCGCGGGTTCTTCGTGATGTCGAGCACGCTCGCGAGGATGCCCGCTTCGGCGCGCAGCTCGAGCAGGCCGCTGTGTTCGAGCAGCTTCAGCGCGCGCCCGAGGTTGCTCGGATCATTCGGGACGGCCACCTGGGCGCCGTCTTTCAGGTCCCCGAGCGAGCGCAGGCGCTGCGAGTAGCCCGCGATCGGATAGATGAAGGTGCTGGCGACGATCGCGAGCCGATACTGGCGCGCCTCGATCTGCTGGCTGAGGAAGGGCGCGTGCTGGAAGGCGTTGGCGTCGAGCGAGCCGTCGGCGAGCGCCGCGTTGGGCATCAGGTAGTCGCTGAACGTGACCAGCTCCACATCGAGCCCGTGCCGCTCCTTCGCGATGCGCGCGGCGACGGCCGCGATCTGCTCCTCGCCGCCGGACATGATCCCCACGCGCAGGCGTTTGGAGTCGGCGCCGCGTGAACAGCCGACGCCGAAGCACGTGGCGAGCAGCAGGAGCACGAGGGCGAAGCGAGCGCGGAGGGGATGGCGTCGTGTGTTCGTCATGGTCAAAGGCCGGTGAGGCTGCGCTGGCAAGGGGAGGGGGAGTCGAGGGAGAACTTGGGGAATGGGAAGTGGCCCGGGGCGACGGGCTAGCGATGGTCGACGCGGCGCACGAGCCGCTCGCCGAGGCTCTGGATCAGCTGTACCAGCACGACGAGCAGCGCCACCACGACAGACATGACGAGCGGATCGAAGCGCTGGTAGCCGTAGCGGATGCCCATGTCGCCGAGTCCGCCGCCGCCCACGGCGCCTGCCATCGCGGAATAGCCGATCAGGGTGACCAGCGTGAGCGTCAGCCCCTGCAGCAGGTTGGGCGCGGCCTCGGGCAAGAGCACGCGCAGCACGATCTGGCGCGGGCTCGCGCCCATCGCCTCCGCCGCTTCCACCAGCCCTGACGGCACCTCGCGCAGCGCCCCCTCGACCAGACGCGCGACGAACGGGGTCGCGCCGACGGCCAGCGGCACGATCGCCGCGGCCGTACCGATCGAGGTGCCGACCAGGAGCCGCGTGAGCGGCAGGATGGCGACCAGCAGGATCACGAACGGCACCGAGCGGCCCACGTTGACGAGCCCGCCGAGCAGGCGGTGCAGCCGAGGGCGCGCCGCCACGCGCCCGGGCTGTGTCACGAACAGGAGCACGCCGAGCGGGCCGCCCGCGGCATAACCGAGCACCGCGGCGGCGACGACCATCCACACGGTCTCGACCAGCGCCTCAAAGAGCAGCGCGATCAACCCCGGCGACATGACCGAGCTCCTCCCAGCGCGCGCCGCGCTCTTCAAGCCAGGCCCGCCCGCTCTCCAGGCCGCCGTTGGTCGCCCGCAGCTCGCTCACGATCCGCACGATCGGCACCCCCGCGACGTAGTCGGTGTGCGCGCTCACCAGCGTCGCGTCGACCCCGAACTGGCGCGCCAGCGCCGAGAGCACGGCGAGCTCGGCGCTCGTTCCCGACAGCGTGATGCGCACCAGCGGCGCAGCCTCGGGCCCTCGGGCTCCGAGCTTCGCTCGATACTCCTCGGGCAGCGCCAGGCCGAGCGCGCTGTCGACGAACTGTTGCATCAGCGTGCTGCGCGGGCGCGCGAACACCTCCGCCACGCTGCCCTGCTCGATGACGCGCCCCCCGTCGAGCAAGGCCACCGTGTCGCACAGCTGGCGGACGACGTCGAGCTCGTGCGTGACCACGAGCAGGGTGAGGCCCAGCCGGCGGTGGATGTCGCGCAGCAGGGCGAGGATGGTGCGCGTCGTGTTGGGGTCGAGCGCGCTCGTGGCCTCGTCGCAGAGCAGCACTGCCGGCTCGGTCGCGAGCGCGCGGGCGATGGTGGCGCGTTGCCGCTGGCCGCCCGAGAGCTGCGCGGGGTAGGCGTCGCGCTTGTCGACCAGCCCCACGAGCTCGAGCAGTTCCTCCACGCGCTCGGCGATCGGGCGTCGCGAGCCGGCAGCGAGCTCGAGCGGGAGCGCCACGTTCTGGAAGACCGTGCGCGACGACATCAGGTTCGGGTGCTGGAAGATCATCCCGATGCCCCGCCGCTCCCGGGCGAGCTCGGGGCCCGAGAGCAGGGTGAGCTCGCGACCCGCCACGGTCACGCGCCCCGAGGTCGGGCGGGTGAGCAGGTTCACGCAGCGCAGCAGCGTGCTCTTGCCGGCGCCCGACGGACCGATCAAGCCCGCGATGCTGCCCGCGGCCACCTCGAGATCGACCCCCGCGAGAGCCGTGAGCTCGCGGCTGGCGCTCGGAAAGGTCTTGCGGATGTTCTCGAGGAGGATCACGGCGGGCGCGGCGCGCGCCGCCTCAGGAGCTCAGCTCGATGCGCAGCGGCACCGCGCGCCCGAGCGTGTGACCGACGGGCGACGTGCTCACCACCCTCGCGTGCAGGCGCCGCAGCACCTCGGGCGGCGCATCGGCGACGAGCCGCACGTTCACCGCGATCGACTCGAAGCCCGCGTTGCCGTCACCGAGGCCGAGGAACGTGCGCAGATCGATGTCGCCCTGGAGATCGATCTCCAGCGAGTCGATGCGTATCCCCGCCACCGACGCGTTCGCGGCGTAGCCGACCGCGAGGCAGTTGCCGAGCGCCCCGAGCAGCTGCTCGACGGGGTTGGGCGCGGTGTCGTCGCCGCCGAGCGCCGGGGGCTCGTCGGAGGGGACGGCGCGCTGATTGCGGCTCCGCGACTCGGAGCGGAACGCGCCCGCCCAGCGCACGTGGGATTTCCACTCCGTGCGCGCGGCGCCCGGGTTGCCTCGGATGTGATCGACGAGGGCGCCGACCGCGCCCAGGTTCACTCCGTTCAGGTTCTCGTTGGCGTTTGACATGAGCTCCTCCGCGATCCCGCGCGTCAGTCGAGCTTCGACGGAGCGCCGTGCTCGGCGATCGTCACCCGGTAGAGCACGCGGCGCTGGTCACCGTAGTCGTGAACGGCGCGGTGCTGGGTCAGGCGATTGTCCCAGACCGCGAGGGACTTGGGCTGCCAGATGAAGCGCGCGTGCTGCTCGGGGTTCTCGAGCGCGCTGAACAGCACGCGCAGGAGGCTCTCGCTCGTGGCGCGGCTGACGCCCTTGATGTAGGTGGTGTGGAGCTCGTTGACGAAGATGTATTTCTCGCCCGTCTCCGGGTGCGTCTGGATAACAGGTGCGTCGAGCGGCGGGTGCTTGGTGCGCAGCTCTTCCAGGTATTCGTCCTTCTCTGCGGTGCGGTGGTAGCCGATGGCGTCGACGTATTGCGTGGCGGTCAGCGTGTCGAAGTAGGCGGCCAGCAGCGGGTGCAGCGAGCGGTAGGCGCCGGTCGAGCTCGTCCAGACCGTGTCGCCGCCGCGCGGCGGCAGCTGCACGGCGTAGAGCAGCGTGGCCTTCGGCGGCCGCGGCCGCCAGGTCACGTCGGAGTGCCAGGATTCGTTGGCCAGGCGCTTGCCCGTGCCCGACTCGATGATCTCGACGCCGGTCGTCGTCTCCGTCGACGGCAGGTACGGGTTGTGCCGCAGCGGCTCGCCGAAGATGCGCGCCACCTCCAGCACGCTCTCGGCGTCGAGCTCCTGATCGCGGAAGAACAGCACGCCGTGGGTGCGCAGCGCCTGCTGAAGGGCCGCGCGCGTGGCGGCGCTCGGCCGCTGCCGCAGATCGATGCCGCTGATCACGGCGCCCACGTTGATGGTATGAGGTTCGACGCTGAAGCCGGCGCTCGGCGCGGGGCGCGCGGCGTCGACAGCCGAGATTTCGAGTGACATGCTGGTTCCTCCCGTGCAGCTACTGCAGTGGACGCCAATCTAGCAACAGAGACAGTTGTCCTGTATACTGGTTATCGGCGGCCGGTCGAAAATTGTTCACGCGCCCGGTCAGCCCTGGAGGCCCCATTGTCAGCTGCCCTACCCATCGCGCTCGGCGTCGAGCTGCCGCCGGCGCTCATCGAGCGCATCCGCCGGGCATCCCCCCGCATCGAGCTCTGGACCGCCGCCGAGCTCGAGCGCGATCCCAGCGGCTGGCGAAAGTCCGAGGTCGCGCTGATCAGCGGCTGGCTCGAGCAAGAGCGCTTGCGCGACACGCCGGCCCTGCGCTGGGTGCAGACGATCGGCGCCGGGGTCGAGCGGCTGCTCACCCCGGAGATCGTCGCGCGTTCGGAGCTCGTCGTCACCAACGCGAGCGGCATCCACGCTCAGCCCATCGCCGAGCACGCCTTCGGCTTCCTGCTGATGTTCACGCGCAACCTGCACCTGGCCGCCGCCCGGCAGCACGATGCCCAGTGGCAAAGCCAGCCCTACCGAGAGACCGTGCGCACGCTCGAAGGGAAGACGCTCGGCGTGCTCGGGCTCGGGGCCATCGGCGAGCGCGTGGCGAAGATCGGCGAGGCCTTCGGCCTGCGCGTGATCGGGCTGAAACGCACGAAGCAGCCGGTCGCGCACGTCGACGTAGTGTACGGTCCTGACGAGCTCGCCTTCTTCCTCTCCCAGTCGGAGCTGCTCGTGAACCTGCTCCCGCTGACGGCGGCGACGCGCGGCTATCTCGGGCGGGCCGAGCTCGCCTTGCTGCCCCCGGGCGCCTTCGTCGTCAACCTCGGGCGCGGCGGCACCATCGACTCGGAGGCGCTGGTCGACGCCCTGCGCTCGGGGCACCTGTCAGGGGCCGGCCTCGACGTCACCGACCCAGAGCCATTGCCGTCGGAGCATCCCCTCTGGCGGCTGGCGAACGTGATCATCACGCCGCATTACTCCGGCGCGCAGCCGGGCTACATGCTGCACCTCGGCGAGCTGTTCCTCGCCAACCTCGAGCGCTACCTGCGAGGCGAGCCTCTCCGCAACGTCGTCGACAAGCAGGCCGGCTACTGACCAGCAGCCTTGCAATCCCAATGGGGGCTGCCTCATTGCGAGGACGGAGCGTGGCGGGCCCTGCGTGGCGCCGGACCCGCCCCCACCTCATGACAGCCCTTCGGCCTCGAGCGCCGCGCGCACGGCAGGCCGCGCCGCGATCCGGTCGTAGTAGGGCTTCAGCACCGACGACTGATCCAGGGCCGCCGCGTCGAGCCGCTTCAGGTTGCGCAGCGTGTAGAAAGCGTAGCCGTCAGCGACGGAGAACCCCTGCTCGAGCAGGTATTCCCGCTTCTCGAGCGCGGCCGCCAGGATCTGGAAGCGCGCGTCGAGCCGCTGCCGGAAGAACTGCTTGATCTCCGGGTTGCTCTTCGGGTTGTTGATGGGCCCGAAGCCCTTGTGCAGCTCGGTGGCGATGAAGTGCAGCCACTCCTGCAAGCGAACGCGCGGCAGCGTGCCTGCCTTGGGCGCCAGGCTCTTCTCGGGCTTCTGGTCGGCGACGTACTGCACGATCACGGCGCCTTCGGTGATCAGCTGCCCGTCGTCGAGGCCGAGCGCCGGCACGTAGCCCTTGGGGTTCACGGCGAAGAAATCAGCGCCGCCGTCGAGCTTCTTGGCAGCGAGGTCGACCTTCACCAGGTCAAACGGGATGCCCGCTTCGCGCAGGGCAATGTGGGGAGAGAGGGAGCAAGCTCCCGGCGTGTAGTAGAGTTTCCAGGTCATGGGCGGTCTGTAACATCACGGCGGGGGGTACTACAATGGTAGCATGTCTCGTATGGTGGACTTCGTGCGCGGCGGCGCGACCGAGGGGGTGAGGGGCATAGCTTTCCTTGGCAGCCTGGTCAGCTCGCTGTCGGTGATCGCGTCTACTTTAACCCGCGAGATTGGTCCGAGCTGATCCTTGCAAAACAGGCATCAGCTCGACCGCTCGCGCGTCGGCGTACGGTAAAGACCAGGGCACAGGCGCGCCGTCGCCGACGCGCGTCGGTTCGGGGGCTTCTGCGATGGTGCAGCCGGTCCCTCACCCCTCACCCCTCACCCCTCACCCCCTCGCCGGGCGTAAACCCTCAGGGAGGCGAGCATTGCGCCCTGGGCAGTCTGTCTAGTATGAGAGACGATCCATGCGCTCCTCCAGAATCCCCCACCACCCTCTGAGCCGCCGGCAGATGTTGCTCGCCGGATTGTCGGCGTTCGGGATTCGAGCGCTCGGCTGCTCGCGTCGGGGGGCGCCGGCGCAGCAGGGGGGCGAGGCGCCCGCCGGGGGCGAGTTGGTCATTGCGTTCGACGGGGCGGGCGTGTTCACGATCGCGCTCGACCCGCACAACTCGGGCTACGCTCCCCACAACCGGATCATCCGCTCGATCGTCGACAACCTCACGCGCCTCTTGCCCGATCAGTCTGTCGGGCCCTGGCTGGCGAGGTCGTGGGAGATCTCGCCGGAGCGCACGGAGTATACCTTCGAGCTGCGCCCGGGCGTGTCATTCCATGATGGCACGCCGTTCGACGCGGCCGCGCTGAAGGCCAACCTCGATCGCCTGGCAGACCCGGCCAATGCCCTCACATCGCGCCCGAGCCTCGGGCCCTACGCGGGCTCCGAGGTGCTCGCCGAGCACCGGCTGCGGGTGAGGCTGTCCGAGCCGTTCACGCCGCTGCTCAGAAACCTGTCGATGACGAAGCTGGGCGTCGTATCGCCAGCGGCGGTGGCGAAGCACGGCAAGGTCTTCGCGCAGCATCCGGTCGGAACGGGGCCGTTCCGCTTCCGCGAGCTGGTGCAGGGTCGCTCCGTGCACCTCGAGCGCAACCCCGACTATGCCTGGCCGCCGAGCTCCGCGGGTCATACCGGGCCAGCCCACCTCGAGAAGCTCACCTTCCTGAACGTGCCGGAGGAATCGACCCGCCTGGCGGTGCTGCAGAGCGGCCAGGCGCACGCCGCGGATCTGATCCCGGCGCAGAACCTGCGCGCATTTCGCTCGGACGCGAGCTTCACTTTGCTCGAGAAAGAGCTGCTCGAGACCAACTACGCGCTCCAGCTCAATGTCACCCGCGCGCCCTGGGACGACGAGGAGATGCGGCTCGCGGTGCGGCTCTCGCTCGACATCGACGCGATCCTCGACAAGACGTACGCTATCCCGATCTACAGGCTGTCGTACAACCTCGCCGTCTCGAGTCGCGTGCAGGGGCTCGCCATCGACGAGCACGGGTTCCCCGAGTTCTACGCCGCTCGGGTCGACGCCCGAACTCGGGCGTGAGCACCCGCCGCGCAGCAGCGCGAGCGCCCCGCGTGCCTAGTGCGCTACAAGGTCGTTCGTCAAGCGCAGGTGTCTCGTATTGGAGACGCTGATAAGGCCACACCAGCTGACCTGCGTTGTAGCGGGTACGGCGCACACCGAGACGCCGTGAACTCGATGGGTCAGAGCAGCGACAATTAGGCCGGATCCGGCCCCCGAGCGGCCCGTGCGGAGGGCGCTCGAGAGAGCCCATCTTGCCTGCTGGAGGATTGTCCGTTATAAAAGACTCTCAAGCATAGAACTCATCGATGCGCCGGAGCAGAGGGCGAGTTGCCACAGCCGCCGGGCCGGGCACCGGGTTCGCGCGTCTTCGGATCGGGCTCAGCTCACGCGGTTTCAAGCAATGCCAGTCAACCTTCCCACCAACCTCCTGCGCAGCTTCGTCGCCATCGTCGACGCTGGCTCGATGCTCAACGCGACGGAGCATGTGTTCGTTACCCAGTCGGCGCTGAGCCTTCAGATCCGCCGTCTGGAGGAGATGGTGCAGCAGTCGCTCTTCGCTCGCGAGGGGCGGCGGCTCACGCTGACGCCGGCTGGCAACGTGATGCTCGATTACGCGCGCCGTGTCCTGAGCTTGCACGACGAGGCGATCGCGGCGTTGAGCACCAAGCAGTTCGCAGGACCGGTGCGCGTCGGCATGGTGCAAGATTTCGCCGATACCCTGCTCGCAGGTGTGCTCGCGCGCTTCGCCGAGCTGCACCCGAGCTCGCACATCTACGCCCGGGTCGCCGGCACGGTCGAGCTCCTGAAGCTGCTCGACCGCAACGAGATCGACATCATCGTTGGCTTCGCGCCTGCCGGCTCGGCCCCAGCCATCCTCAACGCGCCCATGCGCTGGCTCGGCGATGAAGATCTGTGCCGTCGGGAGGTGCTGCCGCTGGCGGTGCTGGAAAAGCCCTGCCTGTTTCGCGAGTCTGCCATCAGCAGCCTGGAGGCTTCCGGGCGTCGCTACCGGATCGCGGTGGAGACGCCGAATCTCTCGACGTTGCGCGCCGCGGTGCAGGCTCGGCTCGGGGTCACCTGCCGGACGCACCTGTTTCCGGTAGACCTGCCGGCGCTGCCGTCGCATGTGTTGCCGGCGCTGCCGCAGGTCGCGTGCATCATCAAGACGGGCGAGCAGCTGTGCGGCGCGACCGCGCGCCTGGCCGAGCTGTGCGCCGAGGTCGTGCGCGCGCTCGAGCGAGCCCACACCCCCGGCGCGCGCGCAGAGCTCGATGTGGCGCCCGCCTCAGCCAACGGCCGAGCGCTGGCGGCATGCGCCAAGTGATATTCGAAGCAAAGACTGGTTCGAAGCGGAGCACGCGCGGCGCGAACGTATGAGGCAGGCTCAAGATGCCTTTTGATCTTCTCGTTGGTCAATCCCTGGCCCGCCACACTAAGACCCTGCCATGAGCCAAGCGAGCGATGGTCTCGAGATCCTCGGCCTGATCTCGACGCAGTATGCGTCTGAAACGCACGCCGCTCACGGGCCCGTCATCGACAAGACGTACACGGCCGCGCTGGCCCTGGCCCACGAGAACGGCGGCTTCGATCGCGTCCTCATCGGCTACAACAGCGCTTCGCCCGACGGCTTTCAGATCGCCGCCTTTGCCGCGGCGCGCACCACCCGCTTGCGCTTCCTGCTCGCACATCGCCCGGGCTTTGTCGCGCCCACGCTTGCCGCGCGCCAGCTCGCGACGCTCGACCAGTTCAGCGACGGGCGCCTGGCGGTGCACATCATCACCGGCGGGGCTGACGCCGAACAGCAGCGCGACGGCGACTTCCTGTCGAAGGACGAGCGCTACGCGCGCACCGACGAGTACATCAGCCTGCTGATCAAGACCTGGACAGAGGCTGCGCCTTTCCAGCACGAGGGAAGGTTCTATCGCGTGCGGGACAGCTTCGCGGCGGTGCGCTGCGCGCAGCAGCCGCACATCCCCGTGTTCTTCGGCGGCTCGTCCGACGCGGCGATCGAGGTCGCCGGCAAGCACGCCCACGTCTACGCGCTGTTCGGAGAGACCGTCGCTGGCGTCGCGGAGACGCTCGGCAAGGTGCGGGCCTCGGCGGCGCGACACGGGCGCGAAGGGCAGATCCAGTTCAGCCTCTCGCTGCGCCCGATCCTGGGGCGCACCGACGAGGAGGCGTGGGCGCGGGCGGCGCGCATCCTCGACGAGGCGCGGGCGCTGAAGGAGAAGGGGGCGCCGAGCTTCTTCCGGCGCGCAAAGAACGAGTCGACGGGCTCGCAGCGGCTGCTGGCGGTCGCCAGCGGCGGCCCGGTGCGAGACAAGCGCCTGTGGACGGAGATCGCCCAGCTCACGGGCGCGCAAGGCAACTCGACGTCGCTCGTGGGCACGCCCGAGCAGGTCGTCGAATCGCTGCTCGATTACTACGATCTCGGCATCACCAAGTTCCTGTTCCGCGGCTTCGATCCGCTCGAAGACGCGATCGACTACGGCCGTAACCTGCTTCCCCTGCTGCGTGCCCGCGTCGCGGAGCGGCGCTCGCGTACGGCGAGCGCTGTCGCTCGAGCTTCATGAGCGGCGCGGCTGCCCTACGAGGCGAGCGCGAGGGTGCCTCTGCCGCGCCGGGGCGCGCGACGCCAGCGCTCTTCCGCCTGCGCGCGCTGGTGGTCGGCCTGGGTGAGCTCGTCGCCTCCACGCGCGACGAGACGCTGATCGTGGCGCGCGGGACCGAGTTGCTCGCCGAGCTGATCGCGCACGACGATTGGCTTCCCGAAGAGCTCGCCCAGCCGTCGCCCGAGCGTTACCAGCAATACCTGCTCCACTGCGACAGCCAGGAGCGCTTCTCCGTGGTGAGCTTCGTGTGGGGCCCCGGCCAGCGCACCCCGATCCACGACCACCGCGTTTGGGGTCTGGTCGGCGTCTTGCGCGGCGCGGAATACAACCAGGGCTACGCGCGCAACGGCCTCGGGCAGCTCGTGCCCCGAGGGGCAGCGGAGCGGCTCGAGCGCGGTAGCGTGAGCGTCGTGTCGCCGAGCCTCGGAGATGTGCACTCGGTCGCGAACGCCCTGCCTGACGGGGTGTCCATTAGCATTCACGTCTACGGAGCCAACATCGGCGCCGTCCGGCGGGCGACGTATGACGAGCAGGGCACCGCCAGGCCGTTCGTCTCGGGGTACGCCAACGGGAGCGTCCCCAATATCTGGCAGCTCGAGAGGGAGGCAAGATGAGCTCCATATCGGCAGCCGAGGTGCGCCGGGCCCTCCTCACCCGGAGTGAGGTGGCGTTGTTCGACGTGCGCTCGGAGGACGCTTTTGCGCAGGCTCACCCCCTGTTCGCGGCCCAGCTCCCGCCGGAGCGCGTGGCGCTCGAGGCGCCGCTGCGCGTGCCGCGGCTCGATACGCCGATCGTGCTGTATGATGCGGGGGAGTGCTGGGTGGAAGCCGCTCGCCGCGACCTGCTCCAGCTCGGTTACCGCACGGTGCTCGAGCTCGAGGGCGGCCTCTCCGGCTGGAGTGACGCGGGCTTCGAGCTCTTCCGCGACGTCAACTCCTACAGCAAGGCGTTCGGTGAGCTGGTCGAGGCGCGCCGGCACACGCCGTCGCTCTCGGCAGATGAGCTGCATGCCCAGCTCGAGCGCGGCGCTGACCTGGTCGTGCTCGACGCGAGGCGCTTCGACGAGTACCGCACGATGAACATCCCGACCAGCACGAGCGTGCCGGGCGCGGAGCTCGTGCTCGCCGCGGCAGACGTCGCCCCCGACCCGAAGACGACCATCGTCGTCAACTGCGCCGGGCGCACGCGCAGCATCATCGGGGCCCAGTCGCTCGTCAACGCGGGCGTGCCGAACCCGGTCGCGGCACTGCGCAACGGCACCATCGGCTGGACGCTGGCAGGCAAGACGCTGGAGACCGGGAGCGACCGTCGTGCCTCCGCGGCTTCGCCCGACGCGCTCGCCCGAGCGCGGCGCGCGGCGCGCGACGTGGCCTACCGCGCCGGCGTGCGACGCATCGCAGAGGCAGACCTCGCGCGCCTGCTCGGCGACGACGCGCGCACCACCTACCGCTTCGACGTGCGAGCGCCGGAGGCCTATGCCGAGGGGCACCTCGCGGGGTTCCTGAACGCCCCCGGCGGGCAGCTCGTGCAGGAGACGGACTTCTTCGCCCCCGTGCGGGGCGCGCGCATCGTGCTCGCCGACGACCTGGGTCCGCGCGCGGACATGACCGCCTCGTGGCTCGCGCAGATGGCCTGGGAGGTGTACGTGCTCGACGCCGACTTCGCGCGCGGGCTCGAGCGCGGCGATCCGAAGGCGCTCTCGCCGCGTTCGCGAGCCGGCCGCTACCGGCGCCCGTACGAGGGCACAGACAACCCCGAGTCTGCGATGCGCGCCTATCTGGAGTGGGAATACGGGCTCGTCGCTCAGCTCGAGCGGGACGGCACCCACGGTTTCTTCGTGATCTGAGCCCGTCATCTGGGCAGCCAAGAGCGGAACATGAGCGTCAAATTCATCGGCTACATCGGCTTCAACGACACCTCCGAGATCCACCCGAACTTCGGCCGTCAGATCGATCGCCAGCACATCGAGCAGGCTGCCCAATCGCAGGAGCAGGGGGGCTTCGATCGGGTGCTCATACCGTTCGGCTCGGTCTCGCCAGAGAGCCAGATCGTCGCGGCTCACGCCGCGGCAGTGACGTCGAAGCTCGGCTTTCTGATCGCGCACCGCCCGGGCTTCACCCAGCCGACGCTCGCCGCTCGTCAGCTCGCCACGCTCGACCAGCTGAGCGGCGGCCGCGTCGCGGTGCACATCATCACCGGCGGCGCGGATGACGAGATGGCTCGAGACGGTGACTTCTCCAGCAAGGCCGAGCGCTACGCGCGCACGGACGAGTACCTGACCGTGCTGCGGCGTGAGTGGACGGCGGAGCAGCCCTTCGATCACGCCGGGCGCTTCTACAACGTGCGGCAGGGCTACAGCGCCATCAAGCCCACCAACCTGCCGGTCTTCTTCGGCGGCTCGTCAGACGAGGCGATCGACGTCGCCGGTCGTCACGCTGACGTCTACGCGCTCTGGGGCGAGGCGCTCGATGAGGTGTCCGGCGTCGTTCGACGCGTGCGCGCTGCGGCAGCCCGTAACGGTCGCCGCGACCCGGGTTTCAGCCTCTCGCTGCGGCCGATCCTCGCGGACACCGAGGAGGCGGCCTGGAAGCGAGCCGACGAGATCGTCGAGCGCGTGCGCGCGCTCCGATCGGCGGCCGGCGACGAGACCGCGGGGCACGCGCCCCCCAACGTCGGCTCTCAGCGGCTGCTCGCCACCGCGGCGCGCGGCTATCGGCTCGACAAGTGCCTGTGGACGGGGCTGGCGGCGGTGGGCGGGGCGCGGGGCAACTCGACGGGCCTGGTCGGCACGCCCGAGCAGGTCGCCGACGCGCTGCTCGACTACCACGACGTGGGCATCGACCATTTCTTGATCCGCGGCTTCGAGCCGCTGAAGGACGCCATCCAGTACGGCAGCGAGCTGATCCCGCTCGTGCGCGCCCTCGTCGACCGGCGCGGCGAGCAGCGCGCTGCCGGCTGAGGCGGCTCGAGCGGAGCGAGACGGTCCTCATCGCGACGTCTCTCGAGCCAGATAACTCCGAGCCCGTCTCGCTCGCGAGCGCGCAACTGCGAGCGGCCAATCCCGCGGGCAGCGGCTCGCTGCGAGCGAGAAGTTGCAAGCGAGCAACGCACTCAGCGCGAGCACGGGGGCCCAAGCAAAGGGTCTCGTGGGGCTCGCCTGTCTCCACGCAAAGGAACGCCAGCATGAGCCAAGCACCTCGAGAATCCCTGCATCAGATCTTCCGCGACCTGCACGCCGAGCGGGTCCGCACCTTCGACCCCGCGGTGTTACAGATCAACATCGACCAGCGGAAGACGCTGGTCGAGACGTCGGATCGGTCCGGCTTCGTCAAGGCCGGCGACACGCTGCCCGATTTCGAGCTGCCCGAGGTCGACGGCGGCACGGTGAGCCTCGACGGCCTGGTCCGGAGCGGGCCGGCGGTGCTCATCTTCTTCCGCTTCGAGGGCTGCCCCGCCTGCAACCTGGCGCTGCCCTACTATCAGCGCAACCTGTGGCCCACCCTGAAGGACTGGGGTGTCGAGCTCGTCGCGCTCAGCCCGCAGGTGCCGAACAAGCTGGTGGCCATCAAACAGCGCCACGCGCTCGGGTTTCAGGTCGCGTCCGATCTGGGCAACGAGCTCGGTCGGAAGCTCGGCATTCTGTACACGTTCGACGCGGCCTCGCAGAAGCAGTCGCTCGCGAGCGGGCGCCCGATCGGTGAGGTCACTGGCACGGGCACCTGGGAGCTGCCGATGCCGACGGTGGTCGTGGTCGACTCGGGCAAGGTCGTGCGCTTCGCCGACGTGCACCCCGATTGGCTGCTGCGCACCGAAGCCGAGCCGATCCTCGCCGCGGTGAAGGCGGCGCGGGAGGCGAGCGCGCAGGGAAAGAAGCAGGGGGCTCTGCGGGCGACGGCGCTTCGAGCGTCCGGAGGTTGAATGTCAGGAGTCCGCCACCCATCGTACCCATCCCATCTCAGGCGCCTCGGGGCGCGCGCCTCGCTCATCGCTGGTGCGCTGAGCTGGAGCGCCGGCGCGCACGCGCAGGCCGAGCCCGCAGAGCCTGCGCCCGCCGAACCTGCGCAGCCCGAGGCACCCGCTGCGCAGGTGCTGCCCACACCGCCGCCCGATGCACCGCCTGATGCACCGCCGCCCGATGTGCAGGCTCCTCCCGCAGCGACGGAGCCCGGGCCTGCAGCGGCGCCACCTGAGCCAGCACCCGCGGAGCCCGACGTGCTCGGAGCGGTGGTCGTGACGGGCGTGCGCGGCGGGCAACCGCGCAGCGTGGTCGACAGTCCCTCGCCGATCGACGTGCTGGGTCAGAAAGAGATCGAGGCGACGGGGCGCACGGGGCTCAAGGAAGTGCTGGGCGCGGTCGTGCCCGCGCTCACGCTGCCGGCGCAAGCGGGCGGCGGCACCTCCGCCAGCGTGCGGCCGTACACGTATCGGGGGCTGTCGGGCGACTACCTGCTGGTGCTGGTCAACGGCAAGCGCCGCCACACCACGGCGCTGATCAACAACCTCGCGCGCCTCTCCGGCGGCAGCACCCCTGTCGACCTCGATCTGATCCCCGCCGCCGCGATCGGGCGGATCGAGATCCTGCGCGACGGCGCGGCCGCCCAGTACGGCTCGGACGCCATCTCCGGTGTGCTCAACATCATCCTCGACGAGGATCCCGACTCGATCCGCTTCAGCGAGACGGCGGGCAGCACCTACGACCGCGGCGGCGAGCTCTACCAGCAGACGGTGAGCTGGGGCATCCCCCTCGGCGGCGAAGCGTTCCTGCGCTTGTCGGGCGAGGCCAAGCTGCACAACCCGGCGTACCCCCCGCCGGTCGCCCCCTTGCCGGCGACCCGTCCCAACGGAGAGCCCAACTACTACTACCCGCCGCTCGCCGTCGATCAGCCCGATCCGCGCGAGGCGACGGGGAACAAGCGCACGCTCGGCGGCGGCTATGGCCGCTCGAATCGAGACATCATCTTCAACGGCGCCTACAACCTGGACGTGCCGCTCGGCCGCGACACCAGCCTGTACAGCTTCTCGACCCTGAGCTACCGCAACATCAAGGACGCGCGCGGTAATTTCCCGGCCAATCACATCGCGTCGCTGCCCGAGATCTACCCGAACGGCTTCCAGGCGTACCGTCGCATCTGGGAGTGGGACGGTCAGGCGACGGTGGGGGCGAAGGGCCTCCTCGCCCAGTGGGACTGGGATTTCAGCACCAGCTACGGGCTCGATCGAGTCAAGCTCGGCGCTCAGAATACGCTCAACCCGTCGCTCGGACCCACCAGCCCGACCCGGTTCCTGATGGGCCGGCAGAAGCAGGATCTATGGGTGAGCAACCTCGACGTCAGCCGCGGCTTCGGCGTGGGCTTGGCCGAGCCGCTGGTCCTGTCGTTCGGGGCCGAGCACCGCTTCGAGCGCTTCGAGAACGAGGCGGGCGAGCCCGACAGCTACCGCGACGGCGAGTACATCATCCCGCTCGGGACGACGCCGTTCGATCAAGCCCCGCTGCCCGGCGGCGTTGGCGGCTTCGGGGGCCTGTCGCCGTCGCCCGGCCTCGCTTCGTTCACGGGCACTTCGCCGGCCGACGCGCGCGCCCTCGACCGCAACAACGTCGCCGGCTACGTCGACGTGTCCACGAGCTTGACCAAGCAGTGGTACGTCGGCGCCGCGGGTCGCGCGGAGCACTACGATGACAGCGCCGGCAACACGCTGAGCGGCAAGCTCGTCAGCCGCTACTCCTTCATCCCGGGGCTGGCGGTACGCGCCGGCGTCAACTCGGGCTTCCGCGCGCCGTCGCTGGGCCAGACCGGGTTCTCGACCACCCAGAACACGGTCACCGTGATCGGAGACGACCGCGTGCGCACCACGTCGAAGTTCCTGCCGGTCGACAGCGCGGCCGCGCGCGCGCTCGGCGCTCGGGACCTCGAGCCCGAAAAATCGCTCAGCGTCACCGGCGGCGTCACGTTCGAGCACGCGGGCGCATTCCGGATCACGGCGGACACGTACCAGACGCACGTGTACGACCGCATCGTGAAGACCGACTTCATCGGCACCGCAAACAACGGCGGCGCCGCCGTCGGAGCTCTGCTCGAGGACAACGGCGTGCCCGACGTCGACAGCGCGCAGTTCTTCACCAACGCACTCGACACGCGCACGCGCGGCATCGACATCGTCGCCGAGTACACGCTCTCGGGCGAGCTCGGGCGCCTGCGGCCCAACGCCGCCTACAGCTACGCGCGCACCAAGATCACCTCGATCATCGACAACCCACCCGAGCTGAACGACCTGAGCGTGGTCCTGTTCGGGCGCCAGGGGCAGCTCGACCTGGTGCGCGGCGCGCCCCGCGACAAGCTGATCATCGGCGTAGACTGGAGCCTGTGGCGCTTCGAGGGGCTCGTTCGCGTCACGCGCTACGGCAGCTACCTCGAGGCGAGCACGACCGAAGGCTTTGACGTGGAATACGGCGCCAAGGGCATCACCGACGTCGAGCTCGGCTACCAGGTCAGCGACAACGTGACGGCCGCGGTGGGCGCGAACAACCTGTTCGACGTGTATCCCGACGCGGTGGGTGCGATCGACTTCCAGACGGGCTCCGGCCAGTACGGAACCTTTGGCCCGTTCGGGTTCATCGGAGGATTTTACTACGCCCGGGTCAACGCCGACTTCTGATGTCACGGACCTCGCCCGACGTCGCCGGCGGCGAGCACCGCTGCAGGGCTGTCAGGGTGCAGGGCTGCCAGGGTGTAGGGCTGCCACAGGGTGTAGGGCTGCCACAGGGTGTAGGGCTGCCAGGGCTATGCGCCCGCCCAATCTGATCGATGAGGAAAACCAATTGGACCGCTGGGCCACCGCCCGGTACCACCAGCATGAAAGCCGAGGGACTAAAATGAGCCAAGCCTACGAACTGAGTCATGCGGCGGAGCTCGCGATCCGACCGCTCGAGCCCGCCATCGGCGCGGAGATCAGCGGTGTCGATCTGAGCCAGCCGATCTCGGACGAGACCCGCGACCAGATCAAGAGCGCCTTGCTCGACTACAAGGTGATCTTCTTCCGCGATCAAAACCTCACGACGGAGCAGCACGCCGCCTTCGCCGCGCGCTTTGGCCAGCTCTACACGCACCCGAACACGACGCGCGACGAGAAGATCGCTCCGATCCACAAGATCTCCGCGGCCGACTTCGCCAAGTACGACCGCACGAAAGATCCGAACACGGTCGAGGCGGGCTATCACACCGACACGAGCTGGCGGCTGGTTCCCACCTGGGGCGCCGTGCTCCGCGCGGTGAACCTGCCGGAGGTCGGCGGCGACACCATCTGGGTCGACGCGGGCGCAGCCTACGAGGGGCTGCCTGAGGAGTTCAAGCAGCGCCTCGAAGGCCTGCACGTCACGCACGACTTTCGATCGGCGCTGAACCGCGTCGGGTACGACTACCCGATCGTGGCGCATCCGATCGTGCGCACGCACCGGGAGACGGGCAAGAAGATCCTCTGGGTCAACTACACGCAGCGCCCCTACATCATCGGGGTCGACCTGGCCGAGGGCCGCCAGATCTTGACCCGCATCCTGGATGCGTATCGCAACCCGGAGTACCAGGTGCGCTTCTCGTGGCGCCCGGGCTCGGTGGCGTTCTGGGACAACCGCGCTGCCGTCCACTATGCCGTGCGCAACTACGGCAACTTCCCGCGGCTGCTCGATCGCGTGCTCATCGCCGACGAGAAGCTGTACGCCGATCTGTGAGGAGCTCCGCGTCTCCGTCGTCGGATGGCCGGGCTCCAGCTCTGGAGCCCGCGTTCCGATCGAGCTCACGGCTCGGGCGCCTCGTCTGGCGCCCGTTCTGGCTGCGCCTTCTGGTCGTGCTGGTGGTCGGCCTCGCGTGCAAGCGGGTCGACGCGCCCGGCGCGGGGGGTACGAGCGCGTCGGGCAGCGCGGCCGTGTCGAGCACCACGCCGCACGCGGGCGGCGAGCTGGTGATCGCGTTCGACGGCGCCGCGATCACCCAGTTCTCGCTCGATCCGCACAAGCTGCCCTTCGCGCCGCATCACCGCGTCATCCGCTCGATCGCGGACAGCCTGGTCGTGGCCCTGCCGAACCACCGCTTCGGCTCCTGGCTCGCGCGCTCCTGGGAGCGCTCCGCCGACGGCCGGAGCTACACCTTCCACCTGCGCGACGACGTGCGCTTTCACGACGGCACTCGCTTCGACGCCGCCGCTGTCGCGTTCAATTTCGACCGCATCAAAGACCCCAAGAACGCCTTGATGTCGGTGTCCGATCTCGGGCCGTACGAGCGCACCGTCGTGATCGACGACTTCACGGCCCGCGTCGAGCTGTCGCGTCCGTTCGCGCCTCTCCTTGCCAATCTCTCGAAATCGAGCCTGGCGATCGTCTCGCCTGCGGCCGTCGCGAAGTACGGCGTCGAGTTTCCGACGCATCCGGTCGGCACCGGCCCTTTTCGCTTCGAGTCGCTGAAGCCGGCGACCGAGATCGTGCTGGTGAAGAACCCCGACTACCGCTGGCCGCCCGAGGGAGCCGGTCACGCCGGCGCCGCCTGGCTGGAACGGCTGGTGTTCAAGAACGTGCCAGAGGAGGCGACGCGCGTCGCGGTGCTCGAGAACGGGCAAGCCGGCGCCGCCGATCTGATCCCGCCGCAGAACCTGATCGGGATGCGCGCGTCACCGACCTACCGCGTGGTCGCCGGCGAGCTGCTCAACCACAACTACTCGCTCTACTTGAACGTCCAGCGCGAGCCCTGGAACGACGAGCGCGTGCGCCTCGCGTTCAAGCTCTCGCTCGACATCGACGCGGCGGTGAAGACGGTGCACCTCGGCACGCAGGCGCGCGCCTGGTCGTCGCTGTCGCCTTCGCTGCTCGGCTACGATCCGGCGCTCGTGGGCTCCTGGAAGCCGGATCCGGCTGCCGCGGCGCGCCTGCTCGACGACCTCGGCTGGCAGGTGGGCGAAGACGGCGTGCGCAGCAAGCAGGGCAAGCGGCTCACGGTGGTGTTCATGGACACGCAGGGCAACCGCGAGAAGCGGCTCGACCTGCTCACTGTCATGCGCCGCCAGCTGCGCGCGACCGGCTTCGACGTGCGCATCGACAGCCAGCCCGGGGGATCGTATCAAGAAAAGGTGCTCGCCGGCGACTTCGACCTGCTGGGCGGCAGCCTGTTTGCTCCGGATCCGGACGTGTTGCGGCGCATCCACTCGCCGGCTTTCCGCGGGGCGACGTCCGTCTCCAAGGTCGATGACCCGGAGCTCGAGCGGCTGCTCGAGCAAGCAGCGAGCAGCCTGGATGATGAAGAGCGCAAGGCGATCTACGCGCGGGTGCAGCGCCTCGTGCTCGACCGAACCTACTCGATCCCCATCTACGTCCTCGAGTATTCGGTCGTGGCGCGCGAGAGCATCGAGGGGATCGCGATCGACCGGCACGGCTTCCCGCTGTTCTTCGACGCCTGGATCCGATCATGAGGACAGGGTCATGAGACTCGCGTCATGAGACTCGACAGGCTTCGATCATGATGCGCCAGCTCCTGGCTCGGGTGTTCGCCTCGATCAGCGTCGTCTTCGGCGCCGTGACGCTGCTGTTTCTGATCCTGAACTGGTTGCCGGGTGACCCGGCGACGCTGATCGCCGGGCAAGACGCGAGCGCCGAGATGATCGAGCGCGTGCGCACGCAGATCGGTCTCGGGCGACCGATCGGCGAGCAGTACCGCGACTACATCGCGAGCTTGCTGCGCGGAGACCTCGGTACCTCTTACGTCACGCGCGAGCCCGTGCTCGATCGCATCTCGTCGCAGTTTCCGGCGACGCTGTCGCTCACCCTCGGGGCGAGCCTGGTGGCGGTGGTGGTCGGGGTTGGGCTCGGCGTCGTCTCCGCGCGCTATCACGGGCGCTGGCTCGATCAGCTGATCCAGTCCGCCGCCCTCGCGCTCGTGTCGGTGCCGGCGTTCTGGCTCGGCATCCTGTCGATCCTGGTCTTCTCGGTGTGGTTGGGCTGGCTCCCGGTGCTCGACGACGGCACGTTCTGGCCGTCGGTGCTGCCGGTGGGGTGCCTCGGCGTGTTCGTGTCCGTGCCGCTGCTGCGCCTGGTGCGCGACGGGTTGATCGGGACGCTCTCCGAGCCGTTCGTGATGACGCTGCGGGCGAAGGGGCTCGGCGAGCGCCGTCTGTTCTTCGTGCACGCGCTGCGCAATGCGCTCATCCCCGCCGTCAGCCTGCTCAGCGTCCTCATCGGCGATCTGCTGGCGGGCGCGGTCATCATCGAGACGCTGTTCGCGCGGCAAGGCGTGGGTCGCTTGGCGGTCGAGGCCATCGGTTCGAAAGACCTGCCGATGGTGCAGGGGGCGATTCTGTTTGCGTCGACGGGCTACGTGCTCGTCAACCTGCTGGTCGACGTGGCCATCGTGGCCATCGACCCGCGAACGCGCGCGCGGGCGAGGGGCGCATGATCGAACGAGGCCTCGATCGAGTGCGGGAGGGCGACGGCGCGCTGCCAGCGGGGGTCTCGCTCGAGGCGCGCGCGACGCGGCCAGGCTCTGTCTGGAGCGGGCTCGCGCGCCGGCTGGAGCGCGAAGCCCCGAGCCTCGATGACGCGGGCCCTGCCGCGAGCGCCGACTCGAGCCAGCCCGGGTCGAACGGCGAAGCGGCGGTGCGCCGAGCTCGCGCGCGGCGCCTCAGCCTCGCGCAGGTGCTGCTGCTCTCGTCCTTCGCCGCGGTGGCGTTCTTCATCCTGTGCGCGCTCGTGCCGGAGTGGGTCGCACCCTACGCGCCGACGCTCATGCACGGCGACGCGGTGTTGACAGGGCCGAGCGCCGAGCACTGGCTCGGTGCCGATCAGTTCGGCCGGGACGTCTTCTCCCTGGTGGTGTACGGCGCTCGGCAGTCGCTCCTGGTCGGCGTCTCCGCGGTGCTGGTGGGCTGCGGCGTGGGCGTCTCGATCGGGCTCGTGGCGGGATACTTCGGCGGCTGGGTCGATCTGCTCGCCATGCGGCTGATCGACATCTGGATGGCGGTGCCCAACATTCTGCTCGCGATCGCGCTCTCCACGGCGCTCGGCCCGAGCCTCGGCACCACCATCCTGGCGGTCAGCGTGGCCTCGGTGCCGCGCTACGCGCGCGTCTTGCGCGGTCGTGCCCTGGCCGTGCGCGGGCAGATGTTCGTGCTCGCCGCCCGAGCCAGCGGTGCGTCGCACCTCGCCATCCTGCGCGGGCACATCTTGCCGCATTGTATCGCCCCCGCGCTCGTGCTCGCGACGCTCGGCGTCGGCAACGCCATCCTGATGGCCTCGGGTCTGAGCTTCCTCGGCCTCGGCGTGAACGATGACCGGCCCGACTGGGGCTACCAGCTGACGCAGGCCCGCGCCTACCTCACGGTCGCGTGGTGGGCCGTCACGTTCCCCGGTCTGGCGCTGACCGCGCTCGTCATCTCCGTCAACCTGCTCGGCGATGCGCTGCGCCGGCGGCTCGATCCGCACGGCCGCGCCCACGGCGGCAATCCCCCGGCAACCACGCCGCGCGAGAGGGCCGCATGACTCAGGCGATCAGCGACTCCGCGCTCGGGCTGAGCGCGCGAGCCGAGGTCTCGCCGCTGCTCGCGGTCGATGGGCTGCGCGTGTGCTTCGGTTCTGCCGAAGCCCCGTTGCCGGCGGTCGACGGCGTGAGCTTCGAGGTGCGCGCCGGGGAGACGGTGGCCGTCGTCGGCGAGTCGGGCAGCGGCAAGACGGTGATGGCGCTGTCGCTGCTGCGGCTCGAGGGCTACAGGGGCGCCCGCATCACGGGCGGCGACATAGCGCTCGGCGGGCGCGGCCTGGTCGGAGCGACGCGCGCGGAGCTCGAAGGGCTCCGGGGCCGTCGCGTCGCGATGATCTTCCAGGAGCCGATGACGGCGCTCGACCCCGTCTTCAGCGTCGGCGAGCAGCTGATCGAGACCATCGTCCGGCATGAGCGAGTCTCGCGGCGTGTCGCGTACGACCGCGCAGTGCGCCTGCTCGAGCGCGTGCGCATCCCCGACGCGCGCCTGCGCATGAAGCAGATCCCGGAGGAGCTCTCGGGCGGCATGCGCCAGCGCGTCGTCATCGCGATGGCCCTCGCGTGCTCGCCAGAGCTGCTGATCGCCGACGAGCCGACGACGGCGCTCGACGTCACCACGCAGGCGCAGATCCTCGCGCTGCTATCGGAGCTGCAGCGCGAGACGGGCATGGCCATCCTGCTCATCACGCACGACCTCGGCGTCGCCGCGATGATGGCCGATCGCGTGGTGGTCATGTACGCTGGGCGTGTGGTCGAGCAGGCTCCGGTAGCCGATCTGTTCCGCCAGCCCGAGCATCCCTACACGCGGGGCCTGCTCGCTTCCGCCGTTCCGCTCGACAGCGAGCGCGGGGCTCCGCTCGAGGCCATCGCCGGGGCGATCCCGCGCCTCGACGAGCTGCCGAGCGGCTGCCGCTTCCACCCCCGCTGCCCCGTTCGCGACGACCGCTGCAGCGACGAGTCGCCGCCGGTGGTGACCCGCGGCGACCGCCAGGTGGCGTGCTTTCACGCACCCCGTCGCGAGCGCGAAGGAGCCGAGATCATCCCGCTCGGGCGAGCGCCGCGCGTCGCGACCCGTGCCACGACGGAGGCTGCGTCGACGCTCCAGCCCGTGACGCTTCAGGTCGTGCGCTCGTCGCCCACTGCGCCACCGTCTGCGGCGAGCGAAGCGTCCGGTGCGAGCCGGGTCGCGGTGATCGAGCCCGCGTCGGCGAGCACGACGTCGCACGGCGTGCCTCGCATCGAGGCCATCCGCCTGAGCCGATTCTTCGGCACACGGACGCTGTTCGGTCGCCAGCGCCCGCTCGCCGCCCTCGACGGCGTCGACCTCAGCATCGCTCCGGGCGAGACGTTCGGGCTCGTCGGCGAGTCGGGTTGCGGCAAGTCGACGCTCGGGCGCGTGCTGCTCTCGCTCGATCGACCGAGCGCCGGCGAGGTGCGCTTCGACGGCGTCGCGCTCGGGGCGCTCGGCGCTCGGGAGCGCCGCCGCGTGCTGCGCCGCATGCAGATGATCTTCCAGGATCCGTACGCCTCCATCGACCCGCGCTGGCGCGTGCGCAACGTGATCGCCGAGCCGCTGGTCTCCCACGGCGAGCACGCGCGCGAGCGGATCTCGGAGCGCGTCCACGAGCTGCTCGAGCTCGTGGGCTTGCCGCTCGCGTTCGGGCAGCGCTTCGCCCATGAGCTCTCCGGTGGCCAGCGCCAGCGCGTCGGCATCGCGCGAGCCCTCGCCGAGCGCCCCGGCTTCGTCGTCGCCGACGAGGCGGTGTCGGCGCTCGACCTGTCCGTGCAGGCGCAGATCATCAACCTGCTGGGCCGCCTGCGCGACCAGCTCGGGCTGACCACGCTGTTCATCGGGCACGGCTTGAACGTGGTGCGCCACCTGTCCGATCGCGTGGGCGTGATGTACCTCGGGCGCCTCGTCGAGGTGGCGGATACCGCGGAGCTCTTCCGTCGTCCCGCGCACCACTACACCGACCTCTTGATGGCCGCCGTGCCGCCGGGGGTGCCGGGGCAGAGGCCGCGCACGACGCCCGACGCGAGCGAGCCGCCCTCGCTGCTGGCTCCTCCGCAGGGCTGCCACTTTCACCCGCGTTGCCCGGCAGCGAGCGCGCGCTGCCGCAGCGAGGTGCCCGCTCTGCGTCTGATCGACGCGCGGCGGGTGGTGGCCTGCCACCACCCCCGGGCATAAAGCCCTAGCCGAGCCCTGGAATGTTCAGGGGCCCTGGCCCGCCAGGCGTGAGAAACGCAGCTTCGAGCGCGATTTACGTCGCGATACGCTACGAGATCGCACCCTTTTGGTGCATTTCGACGGCGGGGTGACCGCTTTCGGGAGGCTCTCGTGATAAGGAAGCCCCCATGGTGCCCCTTGGGAAGGAGCCGGACGAGCGGCTGCAGAGGGCCTGTCCCTGTCCGGCGTGCGGTATCGAGCTGCCGCTCGGGGCCGTGCCGCCGCGCTCGATCGTCCTGTGTGCGCGGTGCTGCGCCACCCTGCTCTGGGACGGCGCTTACAAGCTGGCGACGGAGAGCGAGATCGCCAGCTTGCGAGATGAGGATCGCGCGCGCCTGGTGGCGCTGACGGTGGCTCAGCACGCCAACATCGCGTCGCGCCGTCCCGCCAACTGACGGCGCTGCCGCCGCTTCAGACCGGTGCGGTCTGCCCGTGAGGCGAGCTCAGCCGGGAGGCGGCTGCATCAGCTTCAGGACGTTGCCCACTCGATCCACGTCACTCGTTGGAGGTGAGCACGCTGAGCTTGGTGATGCCCGCGCGATCGATCGTGCTCATCACCTTGGCTACCAGCCCGTAGTTGACGCTGCGATCGGCGTTCAGGTGCACGGCGATGTCGGGCTCGCGGTCGTGCAGCGTCTTCAAACCGGTGCCGAGCGCGGCGAGATCGAGCTCGGTGCGGTCGAGGTAGAGCTTGCCCTGCGCGTCCACGCTGACGCTGACCGAGCGCTTCTGCTCGGGCGATATGTTCGCGGCCGTCTGCGGCAGGTTGACCTTGATCGAATTGGTGAGCAGGGGCGCCGTCACGATGAAGACGACCAGCAGCACCAGCATCACGTCTACGAGAGGCGTGACGTTGATCTCGCTCATCACCTCATCGCTGTCGCCCTTGGCTGCGAACGCCATTAGACGCGTGCCTCGGAGAGGGTGCCCGACTTGACGGGGCGGGTGACGAGCTCGCGCGACGTGGGGCCTCGAGCACCTTCCTCGGCGTTCGGGTCCACCAGGTAGGAGCTGGTGACGGCGGTGTTGACGACCGTGTGGGTGAAGTCCTCGAGGTCGGCGCCGAACAGCTTGAGCCGGCGCACGAAGTAGTTGTAGCCGAGCAAGGCGGGCACGGCGACGGCGATGCCGACGGCGGTCGCGACCAGCGCCTCCCCGATCGGGCCGGCGACCACCTCGAGGCTCGCGGAGCCGAGGCTGCTGATGCGCTGCAAGGCGCCGACGATTCCCCAGACCGTCCCGAACAAGCCCACGAAGGGCGAGGTGGTTCCGATGCTGGCGAGCACGGCCAGCCCGCCCTCGGCCGCACGACGCTCTTTCTGCACCTGCTTGTGGAGCGTGCGCTCGAGCACGTCGCGACGCACCTCCACCTCGCGGTGGCCCGCCTCCGTTTCTTGCCAGGAAGCGGCGCCAGCGAGCGCCACGCGTCCGAAGGCCGACTCCTGCTTCTTCAGCTCGGCCACACTCGGCAGGCCCGTGAGATCCTTTTGATCCGCCAGGAACTTCGCGTTCTGCCGCGTCAGCCGCGCGCTCTGGATGGCCTTCACGATGATGACGGCCCACGTCACCACCGAGAACAAGGCGAGCCCGACGAGGGTTCCCTGGACGATGAGGTGTATCAAATGATCAGACATGCTCTGGTCCTTCTCGAAATTACTAAGCCGATGACTACTGCAGGCGGAACACGATTGGCACGTTCACCCAGCCAGCTATCGGCAGACCGCCCTGGGTCGCTGGCACGAATGACCAGCCCTTGACGGCCTCGATCGCTGCTTCGTCGAGCACGTCGCGCCCGCTCGTGGTCTGCACGCTGATGGTTCCGGGACGACCGTTGGGGAGCACTTGCACGCGCAAGATGGTCTGCCCCTCCCAGCCCTTGCGAACGGCGAGCGCCGGGTAGGGCGGGCGCGGGTTCTTCTGATAGTTCGCCCCTTCGCGCGCAGCGACCACCGGTGCGGGCGGAGGCGGGGCCGGGGGAGCGGGAGGCGCGGGCGGTGCCGGCGGTGCGGTACCGATCTCTCCCGTGCCCTTCGGCAGGAAGCCCTCGTCGCCCTCGGGGGCATCGATGCCGATGTCATCGCGCGTCTCCTGCTCGATGATCGGTGGCGGCGCTGCCGCGGGCTTGGGCGGCTCGACGACCGCCTTGGGCTTCGGGGCCACCGGCTTGGGTGGCGGCGGGGGCGGCTCTTTCGCCGGCGTTGGTGGGGGAGGCGGAGGCGGCGGCCGCGTGAACTGCACCGCCACTCGATTCTGCGGCTTGTACGCGGTCACCGGGCCCGGCTTCATGGTCGCCAGGTAACCCGCGAAGCCCGTGTGCGCGATCAGGGACACGATGCCCACCGCGAGAACTTCGACGCGCCGCGTGCTGGGTGTCGCCTGACCCTTGCCGACGTCGACCCACGGCGAGACCGATGGTCGCTCATGCTCGGCAATGGACCGCGAGGTCGGCGATAGCGATACGTCGCTGGAATCTTGCAGGATCAGACCAGTCATGCAGCGCGCTCCTTGCTGTACCCGCGCGGTCGCGACGGTCGCACCGTCGCACAGGAGTCTGAAGCTAGGCGCGAGGTCGCTACTGGTCAAGACAAACCTCTCGTATAATAGCTGAACCATCGCGCGCTCGCCGCGCTCCGGTGCGATCGATTGAGGGCGCATGGCATCGAACGCCTCAGCTATGAGCGCCGCGAATACGGGTCGAAGGGCTTCGAGGTGGGATGAGCGGCCCCGTCGAGCCCCAGTGCGCCAGCTCGAGCGTGGCCGGTCCGCTCGCTTCGGCCTCGAGCCTACAGCCGAGGCCCGGCGAGAAGCCTCACGAGCCGAGCGCGGCGCGCCCCGCGCTCACGAGGATCGTGTCGTTTTGCGGTGAGTGGATCCGGCTGCAGGAGACATCGCGATAATGACGCTCCAGCGGGTTATGCCGGCTCAAGCCCGGGTTCCCGGTGAGCTCGAGCCCGATCTGCACGGCGCGGATCGAGTTGTCGGTGGTGGTGTACTTGATCAGATTGGCCTCGACCGCGGATACGGGCTCGCCGCGGTCGGCGCGCGCCGCAGCCGTCTCGAGCAGCACGCGGCTCGCGTGCAAGCGGGCCTCGATCTCGCCGACCTTCTCCTGCACGCGCGGCAGGGTAGAGAGCGGCGCGCCGAGGTTCGAGGGAGCCCGCTGCTTCAGGTACGCGACGAGCCAGTCGCGCGCCGCGCGCGCCACCCCGTCGTAGATCGCCGAGATGCCGAGCCCGTTCCAGAGCGCTGGCGACGCGCCGTCTCCCGGCTTCGGTGCCCAGTCTGCCGGCGCGCGCACGTCGACCGCGTGCTCGAGCGGCGTGAAGGCCTCTTCGAACACCACGTCATGGCTCACGCTGGCGCGCATCCCGAAGTGCTCCCAGGTGGGCTCGACGCGGACCCCAGGAGTTCCCGCGCGCACCAGGAAGGTGCCGACGCGCGGCGAGGGCTCGTCGGTCTTTGCCCAGACGGCGTACCAGCGCAGCCCCGTCGAGCCCGTCGAGTAGATCTTTCGCCCCGAGATGGCGTAGCCGCCGTCGACCTGGCGGGCCACCGTCGCGGGCAACCCACCGCGAACCGGCGTGCCGAGCTCGGGCTCCACGCGCAGGCCTCCGATCAGCGAGATCTCGCTCGCCGCCTCGCTCGCCATGCGCTCGTACACGTGCCGCGGCCAGCTCGAGGTGCGCGAGAACGAGCCCGCGTAGTAGCCGTACGTCATGAACAGGATCAGCGCGGTCGAGGGCTCGCCCTGGGCGATCGCGCCGAGCACACGGATCGCCTCGCCCAGGCCCGCGCCGCGCCCGCCAAAGGCTCGCGGCACGGTGAGCCCGAGCAGGCCGGCCTGGTGCAGCAAGCGAAAGTTTTCTTGCGGGAACGACCCGCTGCGATCGTATTCGGCGGCGGTCGAGGCGAGCTGCCGCGTCAGCGCGTCGAGCTGACTCTGAGCGACAGGCTCGGGCTCGGGCGCTTCGGGGTCGACGGGCGCCTGCACGACGACATCGGGCTCCGGCGAAGCGCCCCTCGGTTTGCGGTTTGATGAGTCAGTGACGGTCTGCATGGCTTACCACCCGTGGTCAGTTTCCCGTGGTCAATTCTCGCTCACGCCGAGCTCGACGAGCAGGCGCGCGCGCAGGGCCTCGAACTCGGCGGCGCGCCGTGTGCGCTGCCCGCCGTCGCTGCGCTCCAGGCGCTGGTCGAACGCGATGCGCCCGTCGCGCAGGGTCAGCACGCGATCCGCGAGCAAGATGGCCTCGTCGATGTCGTGGGTCACCAGCAACACGGCGGGGCGGTGGCGCGCCATCAGCGCGCGCACGAGGTCGTGCATCTTGATGCGCGTGAGCGCGTCGAGCGCGGCGAACGGCTCGTCCAGCAGCAAGAGCTCGGGCTCGCGGATCAGCGCGCGCGCCAGCGCCACCCGCTGAGCTTCGCCGCCCGATAGAGTGACGGGCCAGGCGTCGAGGTGGCCGTCCATCCCCACCTCCGAGAGCGCCGCCAGCGCCCGCTCGCGCACCCCGGCACCCGAGAGGCCGATCGCGACGTTGTCGGCCACCTTGAACCAGGGCAAGAGGCGGTGCTCCTGGAACACGACGGCTCGGCGCTCCGGCGTCCTGAGGTCGCCTTCGTTCACCGCATCGAGCCCGGCAAGAGCGCGCAGCAGCGTCGTCTTGCCGCAGCCGCTCTTGCCGAGCAGCGCCACGAACTCGCCGCGCCCGATCGTCAGGTCGAGCCGCTCCAGCACCGCGCGCCGGCCGAAGCTGCGCCCGAGGCCCTTGACCTGGACCACTGCCTCCGTGATCACGACGTCGGTCGTCATCGCGTTCACCCGAGCCTCACCGCGTGGGCCGCGACGTCGAGCTTGCCCGAGATGACCTTGCGCGCCGCGAGCCAGTCCGCGCCCGCCTGCAGCTTGGCCAGGCCCTCGTCGTCGATGAAGCGAAGGGTGCTCACCTGGGGCTCGGCGATCATCCGATCCACCACCGCCTGAGGGTACTTGGACACCTGGCGCCCGAGCTCGGTCGCTTCGGCAAAGTTCGCGTTGGTCCACTCCAGCTCGGCCTGTTGGGCGCGGAGCACGTGGCGGATCAGATCGGGCTCGCGCCGAGCGTAGTCGTCGCGCACGAGGTAGGTGCCGAAGTCGATCTGGAAATCGAGCTCCTTGCCCTCCTCGAAGATGC
>Ga0247763_1000218_pt1 | contig 31477 bp, 32 predicted proteins | sample UWRJL141409B4_FD_179926 | JGI IMG/M metagenome (GOLD analysis project Ga0247763, IMG submission 179926) | Plant litter microbial communities from Arlington Agricultural Research Station in Wisconsin, United States - UWRJ-L141-409B-4 | ecosystem: Environmental > Terrestrial > Plant litter >... | reverse complement strand
GCAAGTCGAGTTTGGGACAGCTGGTAGGCGTCGGTGGCGACTGCGTTGACGCTGTCGAGCAGGCTGTGAAACTCGAGCCTGAGACGCTGCCATTGAATTTTGACGGCTGGCGCTGGCTCCATCGTTGCCTCATGATTTGTGCTAGGATTGCCGTCTGAGCTTGAACCTCGGGTTAGGGGCCCCGAGATGATGCTGAGGCTGTCTTGGACATTGAGGGAAGAGATGCGATCGATCACTTCAACAGCACCAAACGGAAGCGGGAAACGACCCCTGACAACCTTTATTCTCAGACCTCATTCCATACAGGCGCTGCTTTTGATGCCACGGCCGAAGAGTACGACCCGTTGTGTTACTTTTCCATGATCAGCTCGCACCACCGCCACCCCCGCAGCTGGTCACTGTCCCTACGGGCGCTCGAGATTGCAAGCGAGGTCTACAGCGCCATCCCTAGCGCCACAGTCTCTCTGCAGGTTGTAGAAATGGAGCTGATCAAGTCTCGCTGGCTTCCTCAGCAGATCCTGAGTGCCAGTCAGACAGACAGCAGCCTCACAAGCCAGTTTCGGGACGTGATCACGATCTCTGTGAAGGAGCATATGGCAGCGCTGTCCCGCGAGCAATACTTTGCCTGTATCGCCATGTTCGAGTCGGGCCGCTTCAACATTGACCCGCCGCTGCTCGCCGACGTGGTTGCTCTATGTTCCGAGGACTCTATTTTCGTGGCCAAGACGCTGCTGTCCGACCCCGGCTCTCCGTTACCGCGGTCGGGCATCCGCCACATGGTCGGCAATGTCGGCCACGCTGGCATCGTGTGCATGGTGCTGCCCGAGGATCCACGTGTCCGGCCTCCGGGATACGACGCATCGGCTGTCTCCCACTCACCATACGACATTGGCGGAGAGCTACTTTCCGATGGGTTCCGGAGCACATCCTTGCATCTATCATTCACGACGTGGAAGGCCCCCCTTGAGTGCGGCAACACGGGCGAGATCGACCAAGAGATCTTCCTTCTCGAGGCTGTCGTTTCCGTTCAGGATAAGGGGCGGTGGGTGGCTGATATTAACGTCCTGGGTATTGAACGGGATCCTCCCATCATTGTATCGTGCTCATGCCCCGCTAAGGAGGACCCAGTGGCGGTACCGCCACGAGTGATGCAGCCCGGCATGCACAACGCCGTGTCCATCGGTTCGTGGGACGAGCTTCTCGATCCGCCGCCTTGCATCGGAATCCTGCAGACGAACAGCAACTGGGTGGCGAGACTGGCGGCCGTCTGCCTTCTTATCCAGGAGGGAAACGGCCACGCGCTAGCTGTGTTGGAAGACCGAGCAGCCAAGCTGTGCTGGGATTGCCTGGTCCGGGATTACACTGACCCAGAACCCCACATGCCGCAGAGAATCATTCTCTAAGGAACCGCAAACCAAGGTTCAAGCCAGAGAGGAGGTATCATGGCATTTCTTCATGACATGCCATAGAAGAGTGACAGAAAGGGGAACCACTCGTACATGTGATGCTGGGGACGGAGGGGAGTGAAATTGATTCCGAGGGGGGGGGGGGTACGTATGCTCATGGGATATCGGATGGGGACACGTCTAGCAATTCCCAGGCTCAATAATGTAGTATATTTCAAGTACCAGGTACCTAGGTATGTTGTTATCGGGCTGTAGCGTTAATGTTTCTCGATGTTATCGTCCCTGACCTCATGTGGCCTATCCTATCACCGTGACGGTGTGACCGTCACATTAGGCTGTGGAGACATATATTAAGGAATTGTTAATGGCAGTTGTAAAGCTTGGTTATTTTTCTAAAAATGAAATCCTGGATTTGGTTTAGTGGAAATGGACGTATGTAAACCTGTAAAGAAACGGTAGCTAACGTTGCAGGTTAGTAAGCGTTAACGGTGAGCCGTTTCGGTGATCGAGGCTTGGTGCTGGAGCAAGAATCGTCAATTATGGGCGCTATAAACCTCTAATTCCGGAGGCTCACACGCCATCCTATATGACTTGAAGGAAGTTTCGCACGCTCAGATTCGCCTCAGATGACCAGGCTGTTATACCATCCTAAAATCGGCGACCCCTCCCCTGACTTAAAGTCACGTGGTTTTCGGTCAACTTTGATCAGTCTTGATCAGTACAGCTTTGGCTAATATCTGTCCATTTGGCAAGCAAAGCGTTGTTGAGAAAGGGGCAGTTTTTAACTGAAGGAGACAGAAATTATCTATGGGGATTTAGGTGGTGGTTATTGCGAATTCAAATCTCCCAGTTCTAGATAGGCTCTTGCTTACACGGGACCAATTTTTAGGTCCGTAAATATCCCTAGATGTTTTATTGTAGTATGTTTTTTTTTTTTTTTTTGTCGTATAGCAGTGAATCCGACGCCTTTCAGAGCGCAACGACTAAATGTTGCGTCTCACATGCAGCTTCTTAGAGTGCTTGTTAAGTGAAAGCTCACATAGACCTTTTAACCGGAACAGGAACCCCAAGCGTCGTTTGCAACCGGGTGTCAGACTAGGTAGATATCCTACAAAAGTAACGACCAAATCAAGGTGCTCTCCTCTTGCCGCAGGTCGCAGAACAAATCAGATGTTGTTCTAGAAAGAGTTGTTAGTAACATAGGCCGCCGCCCAAAAAGCTTTGGGGATTGGAAGGAAGAGGGGAAGAATGATAAGTTAGGCACCTACCCTAAACCACTGGATAAGCTTCGACATGGCGAAATCGTCGACGCGTCCGTCACAGGCGCGGGAACCAAGATGCTGGAAGAGGCCGGAGAGGAACGAGAACTGAGTCTCACATGTTGGACAGAAAAAAGGGTAGACAATGCCATATTCCTCACGTATATCGACTCTGTCGAGCATATCCTCTCGGTAGTCGTCGTCGAGATAGTGCTGCCACTGGTAGCATTGCGCGGCCCACTCATTCAAGTCGATGATGTCGACCCTAGAAGGACATGCGCCCGACTCCAAGTGAATCATCATGCCACCGTAATTATTGAACCTGTCGTAGCAGCCAAGGCATTCCTTCGAAGGAGGTTGATGCGTAATTTGATGCTTGGTAGGTTCACTCAGTGTCTTTGAAATTCGCCCGAATCCAAGCGGCGCGGGGGGCACGAGCAGGAGCTTACATGAAAGAGGTTATTTTCGTTGTCAAAGTGCTGGTCGCAGTGGGGGCAGACGTTGTAAGTTTCGCGGTGATGCCGATATCCTCTGCTCCCTGGCGTCCACACATCCCCTTCTCCATCATTGCAACCCCAGCATACCTGCATATGTTTTGTCCTGTCATAGTGCTCCAACAGGTCTTGCCAGGACAGACCGTCGTACGAGCAAACTGCGCACAAGTTGTGCAGTGAGGAGGCCTGAATGTGTTGTGCTTGCGCTGTAGAATGGCGGAAGGACCTGTCACAGCGGCCACAGTACGGCCTGAATGCAGGGCCGGTGAAGTGAGCGATGGTCCTAGTCATTGGATTGATGGCCGCCGCTAGTGGGCTGGCGGCACCAGGTAGGTATGGAGGATGAAGGGTGAGGAGGAGAGTGTGTGTATGTGGTGGGGATGTGGCACACGTTTATAGCATCGGTGCGGGGTCATCTGCGAAGGGCGGCTTCATTGGCTGAGTTTGATCGATTGGTAGGCCTCACTGCAGTATTTTATCATGTGACCACACTGGATCACGGCCAGAGAGCAGACTGATGAATAAGTTGGACTAAGTTGAGCTGTATTTTACATATGAGGCTGAGCTGGGAGGCTACCTTTCACGGTTCAAAGGGCAGGATTCTCTGAAGAGTGCTTTGCTTGCGGTACTCATACTCTCTGGTAACTTGACTGTTGTGCTTTTTGGGGGCCTCTGCAGCTTTCACGTCTCTCCTAGAAAAAACATTATTGCCATCAATGTTTCGGATCCTATCTCTGAGCACTACGACCCGCGATGACAACAGTGGTATCGGATAGCAGCTGCTCGTTCCTGGCCTTTGTTACAGTAAGCTTGCATTAGTGACCAAGGTTCAGAGCAGTTAGCGACTCCCTTTCCATAACTTTCTCCTTCGGCAATCTCAAGTCAAACGTGCGAAACCGTGATGACCCATGCCGCACTATCTGGTCATCGATGATAGATTATTTTTTGGGAAAATCGTAGAGGCGCAACAAGCATAGCGAGATGTTTAATAGCAGGTTTTTTCTCTATCTTTAAGTAAAGGAAAGCGTGGTTATATATTGTCTTACTCCGTACGTAGGGTAGGAAAGCGTGGTTAGGTACCTAGGCATGTAGTGATACGAGGACCCATTTTTGGGTCCTTGCAAGTGGAGAGTGCTGAAAGAGTCTCCGGCACCCAAATTCGTGGCATAACGTAACTCCAACCGCGGCATTTAACTCCTTTGGCTGACTTACGGTTTCAGACGTTCGGGAAAGATGTGAGTGGCGAGGCAGTGATGATGGGTATCCCGCTCTTCAGGGTCTCGAGGCATATGTTCCCAATCCTTCAGCAGGTCTACCCTGGTCCATAGTGATGAAACCCATACCTATACGCACTTACACGCACGGCCAATCCCGACACGGCGAAACGAAAAAGTCACAAGTGGTGGTGGAGATTTATACCATCTTCATGCTCGGTGTGAGTTTATTTTTGCGATATGGGGCCATCAACACCTATTTACCTACCTACCTAGATAGATAGGTAGGTAGGTAGGTAATAGAGCTCAATAAAAGAATGGAGACTCAGACAATTTTAACCTCCTCCTCCTCCATGGGAAATGCACGAACCACCCTTGTGCCCGTACCTATCGGAGCACTAGCCCTTCCAACTCTCTCAAAAGAATTTCTCTCCTTCTTGGAGGCAACTAGGACCAAAGCGCTGGGCGAGTAAGGCTCGGATGTATCGGGCTCGCCCCTAGAACCAATGAGGATCAAGGTCAGTTCCTCTAGGCCCAAAACCCAAATGTCCCAATCCACCTGTATCTGGCATCCATTCACCCAAATATGGCCAAATTGGGATTTTTCGCCGGAATCGCTTTTCGGCACGCCCCGGAAATTATTTGGGCATCGGAGCACCCGGCCTTTGAGGAGGAGGAAACCGGACTTGACAGACCCCATAACATCAATACCAGCCGGCTCACAAGAGGCGTCCACCACAGTGGCGTAGCTTCGCTTAATATTGCGCCCGTGGACGTCATGATGCTCAAAGTGAACCCCATGTTGCCTCTTTAACGACGCCTCGCTCCCGCTCTCGTAGTCCAGGGAGAAAGGCGACCAAGATGGCGCGCGGTATTCCGACGAGCGTTGACAAAAACCAGGTACACTCCACATCAGCGACTCGAGAATATCGTCTCGCCAGAATCCGGCGAGATACTGGCTAGCCCCTCGGGCCTGCCAATGCCTTGCCAACCCCGATAGAGCCGCAAGTCGATCCGACTCGTACGTCAGCATCAGCTGCGAGTACAGCGAGAGCAGGCCTATCCAGAGTCTGGCCCTGTCGGTATGTGCCTTGTGGTGCAGGTTTGTGAACTGGGTGCCCCTGACCAGACCGGAGGGAGAAGAGTCGTCTGTCTTGGTATTGTCCATCTCCATGCACTCGCACTTGAGACACTCGACGCATTCCCACAGAAGCTCGGATTTCGTAAAGTGCACAACTCGCCGAGCAAGTAGTCTTTCCTGCAGACCCCAAGCTCGGCTGCTCAGTGGCGACTCCTCCAAGACTTCGTGATGTCTGCGGGTATAATTCCCTCGGAATGGCCGTGCGAAGACTCGCGAAATGCTGGAATCCGGATTTTTAATCCGTCCGAATTCTGTCGACTTTTCTGCAGCCATGGCCGAGTTCCGCCAGGACGCGGATAAGTCGTCCACGTCGTACCGATCCACCCGATCCAGGAATCCACACGATGAATCGGTGGCCTGGGATGCGGAGAGGACAACGTAGGCATTGTTATAGATGGCGGCCATCTGCGAGGATTCGGTCTCCCAGTCAGCGATGCTATCCTGCACAATGCATAGAGAATCAATCCAGAGATAGCGGACGCCAATACTCCGCGTTACGGCGACGGCATCCTGAAAGCTCTTGGGGAGCTTGTCCACGGGAATGCCCTCCCGTTGTTGCCTCAAGTTTGCTTCCGTCGTCCGGGGCAAGGGAGTTTTCCCCCAACAATGACTGAGCGCAATGTATCGCGTATCATCTCCTGGAGACGAAACATGGAGGCGGATCGAATGGCCAGTGTCGCCGCTCACGTCGAGGACACGCCGAGGGAGTTTGGCAGCGACCAAACTACATTTTCCGTGGGTCGCGTCGCAATCGTCGATCCACGACTGCAAGATCGCCCGGTACTCGTCACATCGAGCTTCGAACTGCCGTGATGTCCTGCCAGGAACAATGTAATCCCACGGTGGCGATGGCGTCCCTGAAGGATAAAATATCTGGATGATCTCGGTGACAATCGCGTGACTATGTGTAGGGTGGGGTCGGAGAATGTGAATGAGACCGGCATAACCGAAGCGACAAGAGACGCCCATCGAGCCCTTGGGCACAAACTTGGAGCCGACGCAGTGGACAATCATGCACTTGTAACATCCACGCCGACCAGCTTCTCCGACAGCTCCTAGGCTCGTGCTAAAGTCATTTTCATCCTTTGGCTGCGACGGATCGACATCGCGACAGATACCATCACACGATAACAGGGTATCAGGCCATGTGATGGAGAACCAATGGTTGCTGGAATAGTTCGATTCAACGTCCATGGTGGTTTGTTGTTTGGAGGGCCATGAATTAGTGAGGTCGCGTAATGAGTGTGTCCTGGAGCCCAATGTCTTCGTTGGGCGAATTGCACTTGACATGCCAAATTTGAGTGCCAGGGGTTGTCTGAGCCCAGCGTTGTCGATAATCCAATCAAACAAGGGACACTCTTAGGGCTTGTCATTGTGGCCAAGACCGCCACCACCATCATCGCTGGCACGAACACCCGCCAAACGAGTGCAAGATACGTGACTTTCCCGCCATTGTTGAAGCGTGCGAAGCTTTTCAACAGTATTGTTGCCCAGTTTGCGTCTCTGTATCCCATATGCGAGTTTTGCTTGGCTGAAGGTTCTCTTGCACTTGACAGACAAAGGCTGGAATTAAGAAAATATCCAGTCCATGGTTGCAAGCCGAGGAAAACGCACCCTGTTTTCACACCACCACTTTATTGGATCGTCTGGCCAATTGTGTAATCTTCTTATAAATATAGCCGAGTCTCATCAATTTTAGGTCGTAGTATAGGTAAGCTGTAGTATTCTATGGATTCTATTTGATATAGGGCAGTACGCAACCTCTCCCGCCAATGCGATGCACAAGATTGACGGACCTTCTCGGATCGACAAAATCGGCAACACCGCCCCAACTCCAGCCGAGCAAACACCCCTTGCCGACGCTATTTCTGTTGGAGACACACTTCCGCAGGCTGGCGCGACCCCTAAGGCCGAGGTTGACCACCAAGGTACGGCAATGCCGTCTTCAGCTGACGCGAACTCCTACGGTGCCTCCATGCTACAAGCCGACGTAGCAGGGCGTGATAGCATAGTTCCTTTATCCCATGCTGCCTCCCCGGTCAAGGCGGCTCTCAGATCGATACAGCCCCTGGGAGTATCGAAACCAACCAAGCGAACCTCAATAGCTCTCAGCGCAGCGACGAAGATCATGTATTTGAGTGGAAGAACAACGGCCTTAGACTCGAAGGCCCGCCCTTTGACGAGGAGGAAATAAACGATTACCAGCTCGGCGGCTACAACCCGATCCACCTCGACGATGTCATCGGTGACAACAACAACAACAACAACACGTACAGGTACTGCATCATCCACAAACTTGGACATGGCGGATATGCCACGGTTTGGCTGGCTCGGGATCTGAACGCCGGAGAAGCAATTACGAAATATGTGGCTTCGAAGGTTGTCAGCGCTGCTTGTTCGGTCGACGACTATCCCGAGGTGCTTCTTTTGGATCGCCTGGCTAGTAACCAAGGAACAACAGGCAAGCAGCAGCAGGAGGAAGAGGAAGAGGAACAAGGTCGCGAACGCATTTATTTTCCCCTCGGCAGGTTCAACATTGACGGACCGAATGGAACGCATTTTTGTTTCATCTACCCAGTTCTCGGCCCTTCTGTATCGTACGAGGTATTATTTCAGGCCGAGAAAGACCTGGAGCAGACTTTACGGCACTTGTGTCGAGAGGTGACCGCTGGGATGAGGTGCCTTCACCGGAAGGGGATTTGTCATGGATGTAAGAAGCAAACCTGCCATCAATAGCCACATAAAAAAATGTTACCTAGTAAGGTGCCTACATACCTACCTATACTAGCCCAAACCTAATCAGACTTTAGACCTCATAACATTCTTCACCCCGTCATCGGTCTCGATGGTCTTGACGCAAAAGAGGTACTCCTCGCCCTCGGTGAGCCGTACAGAAACCCTGTTCTGAGAGTCCACAATGGCCAGCGTGAAGCCCACGCTTTAACGACCGCACCCCAGTATCTCGTCTACCCTGTTATTTGGGACCCTGTCGATCATGCCAAGTTCCTTGTTAAGACGGCGGTTAAAATCATTGATTTCGGCGAAGCCTTTTACATGGACCAACCTCCGCAATTCAATGGAATACCAAACCGTTTCCGGTCCCTAGAGCTGCTTTTGGAAGATAGAGTCGGAATATCCTGCGACCTTTGGGCGTTAGCGTGTACGGTTTTTGAGATTCGAACTAGAAGGAAACTCTTCGAGTCACTTGATGACGATCCTAATGAGTATCTACAACGCATGTGCATGGTACTGGGTAGACTCCCGGAGCCATGGTGTTCAACGACTTGGAAAGCCCGGCGTCGGGGGTTCAAGGACGAAGCTGCCGATCCAGAAACAACACGGCGATTCCCGTCATGGAGCCGAGAATTCGTGAAAATGTCCACCCGTGTGTTCCCCAGGGAGCGAGGTCGCTGGTTGATAAAATACAGCCGGGAATCTGGTACATGGAGACTAAAGAGCTGGACTGGTTTCACAAGGATATACTCGAGGAGGAAATGCCCGTCTTTGCGGACCTGTTGAAGAAGCTGCTGAATCTCGAGCCGGAGAGGAGGATCAGTGCCGAGGAGGCGTTGGGGCATGTGTGGTTTGGACTCGACTGAACATTACCGTCATGTCATGTCATGTTATCAGCCGGGTCTGGTCTTTTGGTCACATGCTGTGGGGAGTTGGTTTTTTGGTGGTACCGCGGAGGAAAATTCCCTACAACCTAGGTACCTACCTAACGTTACAGAGATGCAATCAATCAATGATTTTGTCAAATAAGTGAGGCCCAGTTTTGATAGGAGATTCGCAGTGCTTTCCATATTCCATACAAGAACAGACAGACAGACTGCTGCAAAGATATCTATACCCTCTCCTTTTTTTTTGGCCTTGCCCACCAACGAGGCGACTTTCCCAATCGTGGACTGATCGGAACTGATCGCCGTCGCTCACCGACATGCCAAGCAACCCGCCCGTGTAACCTCCCAGGACTTGCACTGGTGTGAAAGTCATCGGGCAGTGAAATCTGCCCAAAGCGGCCTCGGCAGTTGGCCTGCAGGAAATAATTGAGGGGCTTCGCCACCGCGACCTGCATGAGAGCCAACCCCACCATGCCCAAATGAGACTGCACAAGGCTGTGGGTGGGTCAATACAGCTGAACAGACCCTAGCTCACTGACCAGACCCTTGGCATCCAACGCCATCCCCGCGCTCGCTTCCCCTCTCTCCCGTCCCCCTCCCTGCAGAATGTTGAATGTGCAGACAGTGCAAACTGGGCAGGCTGCACGACACAGAAAGACCAATGTCGCCCACCCAGTCAGTGCTGGGGTTTCAGATCCCACTGCATGTATACGCATTTGGCCGTGCTTATTATTACAAAACCACCAAGCTGTCCGTCTAGTCGGTCTTCTTGACTCTGACTCTTTGACTCTTTGACTCTTGCGGCTCTGCAAAGTGCGCTAGTTAGTGCATGTGGTGTCACTGGTTCACTGGTGTGTTGTCTCTCCTGCATCAGCTGCGCCTCCAAGCGAGCAAGCGACGGGAGGATTTAACGTAATATATCTTGGCGACGTTTTCCGGGAGCCTTATCCTTTTTCTTCTTCTCTTTTTTTCTCTCTGCGAATTTTTCAACTCACCTCACATTTAAGTGGTGGTTTCGCCCACACTTGACGTTTGACGACCGACACTCGTTGACGACGACGACGACGACGACGACGACAACAACAACAACAAGGACGACGACGACCAGACGCAAATCCCAACTTGGGATGAACCTACGCGCTTAAAAAATACGCGCGCGCATTCAGCCAGCCACAATATCATCACCAAACCTCATCCCAACTCAGCTCAACTGAACCCAACTAAACACACAAAATCGTCACCGTCCGGACGTGCAGTCCGAAGAGAGAGAGAGGGAAAATGACAATCCAAATCGTCCCCGGTTTTAGCAAAACCAACCGTTGGCTCCTATACGCGTCCTTTATGCTTTCCCCCGCGCAATTCTTCTCTGGCCTTCGCAACAACTGTCCTTCGAACCTCGGATTTCTCGCATACAATTGGTACAACCAGATTGCGTGGTACCATGCGATTCAAGACAAGAACATGCATGCTGTTTCTCTGATTCTTCCGCATTTGAATCTCTTGTTTGCATTCACGTACCTCGGCGGGGTGAGTTCGGGAAATATTTTCATGGGCGTGCTCATGGGCTTGGGCACCGCAGGGGTGATTATCTTCAACACGGTATGTGCGTGGACGGCCTGGGCAGTGCACATGCCTGAAGGGTATGGCCAATACCAATTCTTTTTTTTCGGGTGGCGCACGCTGAATGAGGATTGGCGGAAATTCTTTGCGGTATGGCAAGTGAGCGATTCGATTTTCGCGACGATTTGCTTCCTCGCTGCGATTGGCATCGCAATATATGTCGCGCTGGAAGATAAGGAGATTCCTTGGTTTTTCCGCTATCTGGCGATCCCCCTGGGCGCGGCGGCCATGTTGTTGATTGGTTGGCCGCTGATCATGTGGACGGAGCTGATTGTGCAGCGGAATGAGATTGAGAGCGAGACGGACATGATTGCGGTTTGGTTGTTTGTCGCGCAGGCCGTCACCATGATGGTGCCGAGTTGCGGGTCGAGTTTGGCGTGTCTGGGAGCGGGGTTACGAGGGAAGAAGTCGTCGTCGGATGTGGAAGTGGGAGAGACCAAGTAGACGTGCTCCCTACCTTACCTTACCTAGGTACCTAGATAAACTATACCTAGATGTACTCGGCATATATATATGTGACTTGGATATTTTGTGTGCTATAATTAATCCTCATAAATCGTGCTTCCATCGCTACAGCTTCATCAGAATTACATGCTCTCTCTCTTGGTCTTTTATAGGGATCCCCCCTTCTACATCTCCTTACACCCCATGGCATCAAGCACCTCATCACCCTCGAGCAACATCTTGTAAATACCCAACATTCTCTTCTCAATCATGGCTCGGTAAGCATCTAGCTCCTTGCGCAGGGCATCCCTCTCCGCTACCACTTTCATCTTGCTCTCCCGGAGCTCGTCCATGTCCTTTTTCCCCCGTTCCAAGTCGCTTTTCAGCTGTGTCTCCGTCGTCTTAAAGACATGTTCATTCCTTTGCGCCCGCGTCTTTTCCTCCTCCAACTGCACCTCCAACTTTCCCTTGGCCTCTCTCAACGTGCCGACCTCTTTCGTTGTATTTTGCAAGTCAATCTTCAGTCGAGATTCACTCGCAGCTAGAGTTTCAATCCTCCCCTTTGCGTTGTTCAGGTCCGCAACCAGCTGGGTTTCCCTACCCTCGAGAGCGCTGGCCCGGATGGTGGCTTTGTTGAGATCCGAGGAGAGATCCCGCTTTTCTCGCTCCAAGCTCGCGATTTTCTCCTTTGCTTCGTCCAGGTCGGAAGAGAGCTGTGCTTCAGTCTGTGAAGCTTCCTTCTTTTGTTCCGCGGCCTTGTCGATCTTGCTTCTCACCCGGCGGAGGAGTGCCTCGGCTCGGGCCATATCCTTGGGTGCATGGAGAGCGTCGTTGATCCCGTCGAGTTCTTGTGCATCAGACTCTTCCGTGATCGCTATGCCAATGGTGCTCAACATTGTATTTTCCAACCGGATCAGCGCATTAGATGGTGGGTGACGGGAAGCAAGACTGCTTGGGGCCCTGTCTGGCGGGGGCACGGAGAACGGCCCTTCGACATCGCTGTCGGTTGGGGGAGTCGAGTAGCGGGAGTTATGGACGGTATCGACAGAACCTTGAGAGAACAGGGAGATGGTGTCGTCGTCGGGATAATCTGCGGTGCGGGCGTGTACTTCGCTGAAAAAACCAGAACTTGCAGACTGTCGCCTCCCGAAATCACTGGTAGAGGCCTTCTGGTGGTGGCGCTTCCGGCCTGTGAGACCCCGACGTGGGTCCATCTGGACTGCCGATTAACTTGGGTCTTGCCGATGTGCTGTCTGGGTTCAACTTGCAATCTGCCGTTTAACAAGTCAAGAAGTATTTCTCGGATTCGGGAGTGGTAACAAGATGGCAGATGTGTGTCCCCGGACAATAGCTATCTTAAAGCATCTTCCGTCGGACTTTGATCAGACATCGGCAAGGAATTACGCATTCTCCTCTGATGACTCACAGGACGTGGCAGCTTGTGACCGTCGCGATAGGACATGCCAGGAACGGTGGTCGATTAGACTGTGAGTCTAGTCTTGCCAGTGGTTGCGAATGTTGCCAAATGCGGAGCAGCAGCTGAACTATATCCGTCGAGAACCAACGGCGAATGGTAGGACTCGGCGGGATGAGGCAATCCAATCACCCGCCCCCACATGGCAACACGGTGCTGTCGCAACGGTTGCAGCCAGCAAGTCATTGCGGCCCAACATGATGGTCTGGAATAATTCCAGAGAGCGTGATGGGGTATCAGGAAGATATCGAGAAAGGAGGTGGAAGACAGATATCTGGCCGGCACAGGCAATCCCCCCGGAGCGCAAAATCATGCTTGGCACGGGGGTCAGGAATCCCAACGTGGGCCAGGCATCACCCCTGGTTCTCGGTGATTTGCCGGGCAGGACGGTCACACACGGTAAGCTAAAGTGTCTCTGACGCAATGACGGCGGAAATATTGAACCGGCAACGGAATTCCCGGTCACTGGGAACGCTGCCTGTCTGATGAGTGGATGCGGGGTCATCTCACCTCAGGAGGGGATACTTTCGACTCGCACCTTCCCATTAACACCAACACGCCAGATTCTCCAGAAAACCGACGCCACTAACCAAAATGGCTTCTACAACACTCACCGGCCAATGTCATTGCAAATCCGTTCACTTCACCATCACCGTCCCCACTTCATCGCTTCCGCTCCCCACCCATCTCTGCCATTGCTTCGTCTGCCGCCAAACCCACGGTTCATTCTGCTGCTTCCACGCGCCTCTCCCTAATCGAACCCAACCCATATTCATCGCCCCTTCCTCCCTCTTCACCTCCTGCACTGGCTATACACACTCCCCTGCCGCCGCATCCATCCGCTATTTCTGCTCCACCTGTGGCTGCCATATTGGCGACCACGACATTCCCGATTCGTCGGACAGGTCCAACCCCGAATGGCGTATCGCCACATCCGTCCTTTCCCCTCGGGGTTCTGAATTCTTCAAAATAAACACCCACTTCTTCGCGGACACCTTCCCTGGAACCGCACCCGCGCCCGGAGCCGCACTCGGAGCCGGAACTGTACCCGCACCGGGCTTACACACTTGGGTCCCCCGCCTGGATAACCGCCCACTCAAATCCATCACCCCCGCTCCCGGACCTGAGAATGAAATCTTCCCACTACCTCGTCCGCCACCGCCCGTGCGTGAAGTGGATTCTCTCGGACAGGATAGGCTTCGCACGGAATGTCATTGTGGGGGGGTGAAGTTTTGGATTTCTCGGCCGTCGCATCCTTCTTTGTCTCCGTCTCCGTCTCTTTCCCTGGATAAAAATGAAAATGGAAATGGAAATGGAAATGGACACCCGGCAGCGAAGAGTATTACCAGTCCCGTGGACGGAAACAAATGGAAGGCATGTTTAGATGTCTGTGATGATTGTCGACTGGTCACCGGCGCCCATGTCATCGGATGGATGTTTGTGGCCAGAGAAGCGATAAATCCGTCGCTTCCTTCGCCAGAGAGGGGATTGGAAGGCTATGGCATGGTGCGGGAGTATGTTTCTTCAGAAGGGGTGGTGAGGGGTTTTTGCAAGGGTTGTGGTGCGACGGTATTTTACACTTGTGTGAACGGGGGGAAGGAGAGGGAGGGAATTGTGGATGTGGCGGTGGGGCTGCTAAGAGCGCCAGAGGGGGGGGGGGCGGGGGAGTGGGTGACTTGGAGGACGGGGAGAGTGGCGCACTTGGCAGATGGGAGGAGGTTTGATAAAGCGTGGGCAGATGCGGTGGAGGAGGGATTTAGGGAGTGGGGGGTTAAAACGCATGGGGAGGCGTTGGATTTCGAGATCCCGTAGTGCTGGTGGGCTAAAAGTGTTAGTTATGGAAGGCCTGTAAAGTAACCACGCAAACAGTCTTTCAGGCGTTGGCCCGTACGTTGAATCGTTGAACATGCTATTCTACGTGCCTGCTAGCTAGGTGCCTAGGTAGTTGTCAATTTCATGTTGTGTTTTGCATCAAGGTCATCCCGAAAAGTGCCCGAGCCACACGCGCAGTCAGCCTCGCAACAGCACTTCTACTCCTCGGGGCCCCAGCAGCAGCAACAGCAGCCGCAACCAGACATGAAGCACTCCAGTCGGCGCGTTCCAGTCTCACGTTCTCACGACTATCCTCCTCGCCCATTGACGCATGATTCGTGTGATGATCTGTCAAGCGCGATGTTGTTGTAATGATTCGTGTAGAGCGCCATGGTTTGTGTCGAGATGAGCGAGCGATGATCGTCGAGTGCGGGGAAGTCAATGGTGAGAATTGGCACGTGATGAGGACACCATGCCCACCACTTGGTCTGCACATACAATTGTCTTGCATGGTCTGCTCTCAAAGCCTACAGCACCTATTGGGCTCGTTCCAGTCATATGAGCCGATACTCCTTTTCGTAGATATTTGTCCACGAAAATGTCATGCTGCCTCCCCTTCCGTTCCGTGTTGCCGCCGAAGATTTAAACCTCGACGTTTTGCCGAGTTTCAATGTAGCGTCCCACGCATCGGGAACGTCTTCCTCAAGGGCGACGGGCTGTAACTTATCTCATGGCCATATGCCCACGAAAAAGACGCAACCTCTTGATGTCACCAGCCACCCACAAGCGATTGCGGGCGCGAGGATTTCAGCGTGGTCGGGTTGCAGATGCGCGAGTGTGGGGTGCGCGAGGAGATGGTGGGGCTGACAACGTCGTTCACCGAATTACTGCCATTTCCTCTGCCAAAAAAAAGTTTTTCGCCCCTCTATATTCCAGGCCACTTCTTCCCAGCAACACCACAACATAGGCCGCATTGACAGCAGTTTCAGGTACCCATCACGCCTTTTTTCTTTGTCGCTGACATTTCTTTTTGCGACCAAGGCTTGTCAATCAGGCGTCGTTCATCATGGAGCCAAACCAAACCATCCAAGTCAAGTTCGTCGGCAACTACCCAATCGCCTGGGAACCACCGGCACCGGGTGAATCGCAGGCATCTTCTCAACTTTCCGATTTGCCGTCGGAAATGTTCGACTCGCAGCCCACCGTCTCCGATTCTGGGTTCCCATCAACAAATGAGGAGCTCAAACAACAGTTTGTCGCTTTCGTTGAAGAGCGGATGCGCGGAGCGAGGGGCGACTCCGACCCCGAGGCCGAGTTTTGCGACCCCGAAACCGACAAAAGGAATATGCTGAAAGGTTACCACGCCTTGTTGGCCATCGTCCATGATCCAACTTCGACCCTCGTAGCCACCAACACCACGCGGCTCAAGTTGTTCATGGAATTGAATAGGATCAAATTCCTTGAAAGCGCGTTTGATGCACTCTGCAGAAACTACCTCTCCGATATCGACAAGTTGGGGAAGCTCTGGTTAGAAAAGAGCATGCAAGATCCTGCTCATGCTGGTCGCCGCAAACCGGATCGGGAAGCCCAAGAGATCGTCCCAGGCTGGTACAACAAGATGTGCACCCTCACTGGCGGCACTTTCCTTGTGGAAGCAGCTCACATTATCGATGTCCGAGTAACAAAGAAATTGGGAGCAGACAAGAATGCCCATAGCATCTGGAATCTGTTGAAAGTTTTCTGGCCGCTCGAGGATCTTAGAGCTCTCACTATCAGGGGCGACGAGCAGCGGAATATTCTCCCTCTAAGGGTTGACGCCCATAGATTTTGGGATAGCCACCAGTTTGCCCTCCGACCCCTTGAGCATCCTGCGGATCCGACCCATCGGCTTTACCTACAAATGGTATGGTTGAAGGATATCACGACGGAGGGCAATCTCGCTTCAAGCCCGTGGGACCACCGAAAGAACGGAACGATTACCGATTTTCGACGCGGTAACCACGATAACGATACCTTTCCAGCCATCCGACACGGGGATGTGTTCGAACTTGTGACGGCGGATAAGGCGATGCGCCCATTGCCAAACCCACACTTCCTAAGACTTAGGTACGCCGCACAAAAGTTGCTTGCTGGCATGATGGCTGCCGGGGCCTTGAAAGATATCTTCCGCGGCCCGCCGCCAAGAGGGATTGAAGGCCCAGTTCGGGATGAAGCACACATGCCTGGCGATTGGGAAGTGCTTATCGAAGCTGCACAACAAGGAGGCGTACTCAGCCCGGAGGCCGCGGAACAATGGAGGTGCTACATTTTAGAGGAAGCTTACCAAGAACACCAAAAACAACTAGAGGAGTATACCGAGTGGAGGGCGAAAAACAGGATTCTGCCCAAGGGGAAGGAAGTGGACGACGAAGGACAAGGCAGCTAGGATCTCACTACTTCGACCAATCCTTCCCCCCCCGCTCGGACAGGCGGTAATCACCTTAGCGGCAAGGCTAAGGGCCTAGCTCAAGCGATAACCGACAAGCCTGGCAAGGCCGCGGCAACTCCTCAGGCAGAGTCTGGCCATAAGGAGGAGAAAGGAGAGCAAAAGATCAGCGTTAATGTCGCCAGCGTTGATAAGGACAAGGGCATTGATGAGGGAGGGAAGGAAACGCTCACCACTCTCAACTATAAGGTCTCGAAGCTAAGCCTCAGGGGAAGCTATCGCAAGGCCACGGATAAGTTCAAGCGGTCCCGAGTCGCATCGTTGTTCAGGATACCAAAGGAAGAGGCAGGCATCGGAGAGGAGAGAGAGTAGGGGCAAAGGCTAGTATCCATATTTTGACTCTGTAACTAAGAAGAGATGATTCCGTTGCTGGCGGCGAAAGGTCTGAGTCCATAATGTCAATTTAGCCAGGTGGTCACCAAAACCTTCAAAAACCCACTGTGACAACCTATGCAACCCGAACCCTGAAGTCAAAGTTCCGGACTATGGCTGACACGAGCAAGGTGCGTCCACGGGAGGCGTATAAACGAAGTATGCGAAAAAGTGTAGGTTACGATCGTAAGCTGTCAAAAGATGCTTCAGTACAAGAATGCAAAGCAATATTGTTACCGTTACTGCCGTAACAAAAGAAACTATCTAATGCTGCTTTATAGATGCGAGACTTGGAGGGCAGAGGCTAAGTACCAGCGGTCAGGTAATTATGTAACACGAAAAAAAATACAAGAGCTAAAGGCAAAGCTGTTCATTTTCAAAATGGGGACCCATTTTAGGCTATCTTTATGTATTGGACTAATTCTGGGCCACTTGGCTAGAGTCGAAGCCATTCAGCGTGCTGCGCCGCAGCTTGCTAAATATGGTAGTTATCTAGGGTAAGCTAAGGTGAGCAAGCCTGAGCAAATCCAGAGCAGGACTGAGCCGAGCCTGACCAAGATGAGCAACGTCACGTGGTCAAAACACGAACAAGACACGAAAAAGGAAATTTTATGTGCCCAGATTCGTTGCATACAACAAGAATACTTCATGTGACAATACAAATCCCAACCCCATCAAAAGAATTCCCAAAACAACGTGCACCTCCTATGTAGGAAAGGATATCTACTCGACAACCCCAACTTTCACATCAAACTTAAACAGACATACAAATTCATGCACGCATTGCTTCGATTCTCTCGCTCTGCCTTAACCTCCCCCGGCCCACACCCGTCATCCCCTAGCTCCTGCCCCGCAACTCGCCAAGAGAGAACTCGCTCGGCCAACCACACTTCTTGATGGACCAGCGAACTGACCGAGGTAGGTGTCTAGGCAGCCGCAGCCTTCTTTGGCTTCATCACTCCCTCCAAAACAGTGACGCGCTTGTCAATTCCCTCGAAAATCTTGCCCAGTCCCAGTACCATGTTCCTGCGTCTCTCCGAGAGGGTCTCATGCTGCCCTGCCCCGACCTTAGCCAGACGCAATGCCTCAGTCAAATCCTTAATGGTGGTGTCTTTGGCTGTATCCTTGGTGCCCGCTTCCTTGAGCTTGTCGTCCTTCTCTTTGGCCTGATCTTGGGCCTTCTTGAGCTTGTCTTCCAACTCCTTGAGCTTTTCCTGGGCCTCTTTGAGCTTGGCTTCTAGCTCCTCGCGAGGGTTGATTCCTTCCAGATTCCCGATGCGATCGTTCAATCCCAGCGCGAGCTGCAAGACAGCCTGCTCCTCGGGAGTGAGGCCATCAGCGGCAGATTGAGCCGAGGCGGAGGCAGCTGGAGGGCTCGCCGGGCCATGGCCGTTGGTGGATGAGGTGTGCTTAGGTGCATCCGAGGGTTGTCCAGCCGCGGCCATGGTACCATTGGCGGTTGAGGCCCGCTCAGGAGTGTTCGAGGGCTGCTCGGTCGTGTTTGAGGCGCCGTTGGTGGTTGGGCTTTGACCGTTGGCAGACGAGGTCCGGGTGGGGCCGTTCAAAGGCTGTCCAGCTGCGGATGCGGATGTGGCGCCATTGGCGGTTGCAGCCCGTCCAGAGGCGCCCGAGGTTTGACCGCCTCCGTTCTGAGCGCCATTGGCAGACGAGGTCTGCCCAGAAGCGCCTGAAGGCGGTCCAGCTGCGGCTCGAGTGCCATCGGGGATGAAAGGACGGCCAATGGGCGAGCTTCTACCCTGATCCAAGCCGTCGGTGGGGCCGGGCTTTCCGGCCATGTTGCGTGGCTGTCCGTTGTCGCCAGAGAACCTTCCATTGGGACTGTTAGCCGAGCTGCCGGACGAGGCCTCCTCACGGGACCGTCTGTCCTTTCCCAAAGCGTCGCGTAGGCTCGGCATGTTGTGATAGTGTGGTGGGAGGTGTCAAAGTGGTCAAAGTGTAGGTCAGTCTGGTCGACTTTGAGGGATGGCTTGTGCACTGTCAAGTGTTTTTGCTAGTGAATGTGATCGACTTCTGATAATTGAATGTCTGGCGTTGGACTTTGGCCGTGGCAAGCATGATGGTAGAAGAAGCAGGGGGGTATTAATGGCGTGAAGTTGTCGTTGGCTTCAAGTTCCATCTCCTTAGTTGGGCTCCATAGCCTCACGATGTTGACGGCATCAATGACTGTCTCAAAAAGTGCCATTTTCACCCAACTGCCTCTTGCTCTAAGTTTCGCTCCTCAGACCATCGAGTTGTGTCTGGCGGAACAATCGTGGCTGTCGATTTCTGGTGTCTTAAGTTCGGGAAACAATACACGTAGCAGCAAGCTATCCAAAACTTCTGAGCACGCGTGTAGTTGGGCCGCTGTTCATCAGCTATTCTCCCCACGAAGCCTTCTGGGCTACGTCAGGGCTAGCTGTTATTGGTTTGGCAGGTTTGGCAGGCTTAGCCTAGCCAAAACCTTTGGCTGCGAAGTACGTTTGAGCGGTGCAGTCCGGGCCGGGCGCAGCACAGACCCAACCGAGCCTGACGGACAAGCGGCGAGCACGGCTGTAATATCTGAGATATACCAGACCCACAGGACTTTAACTGGTTTACACAGGTGTGTAGATACCTGATTTTGCACAATTTAGTATCCTGCACACCTGCGTGTTTGTTTTACACCGCTGTGTAGAAACATGCCGCGTCTCGTGTCAGAGGCCAACTCATCAGGCGCAGCGCGCAACGGGGGTGTGATTCGACGTAGAAGTAAGTTATCGGAACAAAAATAAATGGTGCTGATAAAATTTGGTGGACAATGTGAGTTAACTACCACTGAACCAAGGTTGGGTCCCGCGCCAGCCCGACTAATTCCAGTGGTTAACCTCAGGGAGAGTCCCGGGAGCCTTCTCAACCATCTGGTCCCACACCCACTTCAGCTTGTGGGTACGCAGGATGTTTCTGAGAGCGTCGCGTTGGGCTCTCATGACTTCATTCTCTCGCTCCCAGCGGTCAAACTCCTCCTTTGCAAGCAAGTGATCTGTCTGCTCCCTGTTGCGCCAGTGCTTCCAGAGACCCAACCGCTTCTCCCGGTCCGCAATGTTGGCCTCCCATCTCTCAAGTCGCTGGACGTGTTCATCAGCGGTGGGGAGCCTTTCCAGTCTCTCCGCCAGAGACTTGGCCATTTCCATGACCTGACGTTCTTCCGGCGTGACATCCACAACATTGGTCGCCTTGTCATTACTCTGGTTTGTCGCCATGTTGACCGCTGAAAGCGCCGATTCTCGCCAAGTGCCACGTCAAATAGGGTGTTGCCGGTGGATCTGAGTGCGGGGGTGGGGAGCGCATGTCAGCAGGTACATGTTGATGCAGCATACTTGCAGCCTTGGGAGTGCAAGGGAATGTCGACTCACGAGTAGATTGATACGAATGCTACCTCAGATGGCAATCAAGATATCGCCGCGGGATGTGTGAAATTCTTGAGCTTGGGGGTATGATGCCGTACTCCGAGCTGAGATCATGGGACGACGAGATGGAAAATTTGCTGCAAACCCAGGGGACCTGATTTGCTAGAGGTACCTGGTGCGGTAGGGCATGTCGGCATGGCAGCAGTCGGGCTCAGGCTCAGCAAGGCGTCCGACCATTTTATCAGGCGGCCGTTCCGTCTGTCGGGTTTGCCTCTTTGGCCAAAACTGCAAGATTGGGCCCACAATGTGTTCTGCTGTGATTTGGCCGAGAAAAACAACTTCGGTGGAGTCGGGGACAGCGAAGCGGTGCCAGGTGTCGTCGGCTTTGACAGCATGTCACTGAGGGGAAAAGGGAGGAAATAGATGGATGAAAGGAGAAGAAATGAAACCCAGCGGTCAGAAGCGCCAGACAGCAGGGTTTGATCATGAGCCCGAGCACAGGACGTTCTTTCCTGAATTATCACCAGCAATCCACTCCCTCCTTCCTACAGTTGCCAGCTGCCCGTTTGAGCCCCGCTACCCCGCTTCACCTGTGCTTTCTCACCTGTGTTTTCTCACCTGTGCTTTCTCACCTGTGCTTTCTCACCTGTGCTTTCTTCGTCCCTACTTTGGTATCACATCAAGAACCATGGCCACCAATCAGTGCAGCAGAGAGGGCTTGTCGATTCTCAAAAATGCGAACAACCCCCTTGAACCACTGCTTGAGTAAGTGATTTGTGCTTGAGTTGCAGGTAATTTGGCTAAATGCTGCATGTTTCTAGTGTTGTTCTCATTCACGGTTTTGGTGGACACCCAGTAAAGACTTGGTCGGAGGATGGAGTCTGCTGGCCCGCTCATGTAAAACCAGGTGAACTGTCCAGTGAGGACACCCCTGGGTCTGAGTCATTGGATGACAAGGACATCAGAGTGCTTTCTTTTGGGTACATCGAGTCAATCGAGCGTCCTTATGAGGAATCCAAGATCTCTGGTATTGCGGACACTCTTCTCCGGAGTTTGCACAAACGCCGGCCTAAGGATTTGTGCCCAATCGTTTGGGTAGGACACAGCTCCGGCGGGTTAATCGTCAAGCAGGTACTTGAAGTCCCACAGCAAATTCGCTTCGCCAACCCGCTAATAAGAGTTTCCGTGGGTAGGCCCTGATCACTGCACAGCGGCATAGACACTACCGCGACATCTTTTACTCAACCCATGGAGTCGTAAGTTCTCACGCATGCACTCTGCCCGGCGAATGCTGACCACCACCCTGTATTAGGTCTTTTTTGCCACCCCACATCGCGCACCAGACGCCGTCTCGGCGTCCTGGGATGCCATCGCCTCCAGGATCTACGATGCCACTCCACATCGCATCTTTGGAGGCAAAACAGCAACTCCGCAACAGCTGCTGACCGACGAAGATTGCGCGCATCTTGATGGGCTATCCAGCACTTTTCTTGACATTTGCAAGGCGGAAACGGGTATCGATCTCGTGAGCTTCGAAGAGAGGGAGGAGCATTGGAATTTGCAAACACGCGTAAGTGCTACCAGTGACTATTTGTAGATTACGCGGCCAACTAATACCGGCGATAGATAGTGGTAAACCCGGGCATGTCTGAACCAGGCCTGGTCCATACGGTCATGGAGTCAAGTCGCGACCACTTTACCATCTCCCGATGCGGTGGTGACGAGGCGTGGGACAAGATCATGGATCTAGCAACGAAATCCCGCAGAGCCCTAGGTGAGTTACGGTTCGCGACAGATGACCCCAGATTCCAGTTCTAATCACAATATCTCAGCTTTCGACCGAATCGACCGCAAAGCTCTTGGTACGATCGACATGACCAAAATCAAAGCTGTTCAGCAACTGGTCGAGGAGCGCACACCAGGTACCTGCACATGGATCGAAACACAAGATTTCTTCAAAGCTTGGCAATTCTGCCAGAGAGACGGAGACGAAGACCGACAACACGGCAGACGAAACCATGTCTGGAGCTGGGGACGGAAAGACAAACGAAGCGACCAGCTCTGGATCTACGGGGATATGGGCTGTGGCAAGACGCAGTTGGCCGCCCATATCATTGACCATCTTGAGAGCAAGTCGCGGAAATCACAAGATTTTATCATCTTCTGCTCCCTTCACGACATTGCACAGAACTACAAGACGCCCGAGACTGTCTTGGCCTGCCTCAGCTACGAACTCCTTTGCGCGTGCAGACCGGTTGCTCGGATGTGGCTTCAACGCCGTAGCCACGCCAGCACCGATATCCTAAGCTGGAGGCTCGAGCAGCTCATTCAGTTGTGGAAGTACCTAGTTCGGGAGATAAGTCGGCGTGGCTGCCGAGCAACCATCATCATTGATGCCATTGACGAATGCACCGACCCGCGGGCTGCTGGCGAGGAAAGAGTCAAGAAACTTCTCCAATGCTTGGCTGAGTCTCTGGAGCATGGAGACGTCACTGAGCAAACTTGGCGATTGCTGGTTCTCTCCCGCAATACCGCCGAAATTCGGATCCTCAGAGGGAGTCATGGCCCCCAAGATTTCGTCTCTTACGAAATGTCAGAAAAGGTCACGAAGGCAGACATTGCGGTAACTGTCACGGTCTCCGTGACGGAAATGATTCAGCGTTACAGCTACAACGACAAAAAGCTCAAGTCAGATATGGTCGAAATTATCCAGTCCAAAGCCAAAGGCATGTACTTGTGGGCATGCGTCGTGGTGAAGGAGATTGCAAAGCAGCGCCGGACGCCGGATGATATTCGGAAACTCCTCAGCCGTTTGCCAACAGGCATCATAGGGCTTTATGAGATGATCCTTGGGGGTATCCGTCAGGGCGACCAAGAAACAGCCCGAATCGTGCTCCTTTGGGTGGCGCACCAGCGTGAAGCCCTGACTGAATCAGAGTTTCAGACAGCATTCCTCCTAACGGAGGCGGCAAAACTCTCGGGTCGTGGCGTGCGCTCTGAAACCTGTCTAGCTCGTCTGAGTGATGACGACATCAAGAATGGATTCTGTGACCTGGAGAAAGTCATCGGCTGCTGTGAGCCTCTGATCAAGTTTGCTGAGCAAGCTAACGGGGATTATTGCCTTATTCCCATTCACCACTCAGTGTTTGAGTATTTGCAGACATCTGCGGAGGAATTGTCACGAAAAGAACTGGGGGTGGTGAAGCACCAGCCAAGGTACTATTACAGCGAGGAACACGCCAACAGCCTCATCTCCCGCCTCTGCACCACGTACCTCCTTCTCCCATACTTTAATGACTCTGGGTGTCTATACAGCACCAAGGCCGAGGAGAGAGGTGCATGGCAAGAAAAAGTTGATTCCCGAGTTGACGAGTATCCGTTCAGCAAATACGCCGCTCTTCACTGGGTCGAACACGGTCTGGGAGCGGGCGAGTCCAAGGAAGAGCGCTTTGATCATAGCAACCCGGAATCAGACGAATACGCTCTCCTCAGTCTCCTGGACAACGAAAACGCCAGTGTGGAAAATGCACTCTCCTGGGCCGAGATATGGTGGCACATCAACGGAAAGGGTGAGGACTTTCCCGGCCGAGCTTTCCGTCACCCTAGGCTCCCCGACTGGGGATTCCAACCCCGGACGGTGACAAAACAGGAACCACCCCCATCACCAACACCAGCTTCGCCATCGCCGTCTTCGTCTGCCGAATCGCTACTAAGACAATGTCCACCCCCAGACTACCCGCCGCCACCTCCTCCAGACGCCAGGCCAAAGGCTGGGAGAGACGACAAGAACCCCTATGCGACAGCTCACTACCACGAAACGCACGGCCACTCAAACGCAGCATGGCCTATGCCATCGATGCACACGCCGCCACCTTCATTTGTCCCTCAAGGATACGGAGGGTACCCCTATCCCTATCCCTACCCCTACCCCCACCCGCAAATCCCAGGTCGTATAGCCCCTGAGATGTTCTTCTTTGATCCTAGATATTTGGCGGCAATGGGGAGGGGGGAGGGTAAGAAACCCAAGAGAGGGTTTGTGTTCTGGTGGGAGAAGTGAAAACTGAATTCTCTATCATGTTGGTTGTGCTCGGTGTGTTGTTTCGGCAGCATTTTCTTGTTCCCAGAGGGACAGAGTCGGCCCAGAAACTTGGAAAGGAAGTGCACCTAGGTAGATATTCATGAGCAGAAATGATCGTCATCTCCCGCACCGTCTGATGCATATGTAGCAATTACACAGAAGGAGGTGTCGTCGATTTTGGAGACTGCTCAGCGGGTGGCACGTGTATCATCACCTGCTCCACCACTGAAGTGGGGCATTCACCAAGCCTTACGACGAGTGGGCGCCTCCTACTTCCTTCATCCATCTTCCATAACCCCACCCCGAATCCACAATATTGACAATAAGATTGCTGTCTTTTTATCTCTCGTTCCTCCTTACATATAGTGTGTATCGAATGACTACCCTTGAGCTGACAAATTGAGAACTAAAACGCGCCCTGTCCAGCAGCCGAGAACAATGGTACTCACAGCGCCTGCCTTGCCTGGGACTACCAATACGCTCCGCGGACGACAATCAGCTGGTAGCCACAGCACCCTCTCAGAACCCTTCATGATCCAGCCAGCGTCCATATCGACTCCATAATCCCGACAAGCCGACGTATCCGCCGCAGGCCCAACATTTGTCATAACACCACACACGCCAGGCCGGAACGCAACCAACTCGGTCGCCCCGACCCTCGTGCTGACCATGGTCCGCAGACAGGACCCATTTTCCACATCCCAGATCTTGATATCCCCTCCGTGGTACAGCACCGCAAGCTGATTCACATCCTTCCCGCGGTCGCGCGATCGCGGTTCAGCGAATCGGAGTGCACTGGCGGTAGCTTGGTCGCCCCAATACCGCACACGTTTTCCGCCAGGGGCATCGGGGTTCCACAGCTCGATTACGCTGCGAAACGAAGTCGCCATGCGCTTCCCGCTCGGCGCCACGGCGATGCAACCCCCGTCAGACCGTCGCTCCAAACTACCGCCACCGCGTTGCGGATACAACCGGACCTGTGCACGCTTTTTGACATCCCAGAGGCTGATGGCGCCCGTGGTCAGTAGCACTGCTACCCGATTGCCATTAGGGGGCGGTATCCATGCCGCGGCGAGGCTGAGGCCGCGGCTGGGGATGACGTGGTCCCGCTGAAATGTCTGGAGGTTCCATACCGTTGCTGGCTGGCCATCCGAGATGCATAAAAGCCGCGTCCCGTCAGGGGAGACGGCGACATCGATGAGCTCGGCAGCTGCGCCTCCCGAGGGATCATTCAGCTGGAGCCATGTCCCCTTGCCATCCGGCGAGTTCAGATGCTGCACCTTAATATCGCCTGCAGACATGGAGGCTGAGACTAATAACTTGGGCGTCTCATCACCACCACCGGATACTCTGAGAAGATCTACCGACCCAGCATGATCTAGCATGACCCGAGCGTGCTGGGAATCGCCTCCCAAGCCCCACAAGAATATTCCCGCAAAGCAAGCAATTGCCATCGTTGTGCTATCGGCAGAAATGGCCAGAGCATGGATGGTGCTACCTATCTTCATTACCGAGTGTCGGTGCGTGTGGCCATCAACGATTTTCCACGTCTCTACTTCGTTACCCATTGCCATCGCGAAGCTGTCACCATTGGGAGCAAGCACCAGCATACGAAAAAGGTCAAGGCCAGTGTCGTCCCCGCGAGGGAGCGGGATTCTTCTGATGGTCTGGTCAGCGCGTAGGTCCCATCTAGTGATCTCGTCATCGTTAGCCCAGACGGCGCTAGCGGCGGAGACGCTGTTTCCTTGCGAGGCGGGCGGAGCTGGGGCAACAATACTGCTGACATGGCCGCTGGGGATCGTTCGAACACAAACATGGGAGACCACGTCCCAGAGCCGTATCGTATAGTCGACGTGTGCCGAGATGAGCTTCGCCCCATCGGTCGAGAAGGCAAGCGAGTGCGCAGGCTCCGGGTAGCCGCAGGACTGTTGGAAAACAGTGGGCTCCTCCCCAGTCCCCTGGTCCCAGAGGCAGATGTGGGAGTCGGGTTGCCCACTTGCCAGGGCAAGGAGCTGACCATCAGGCGAGAAAGCGCCGATTGAAGCACTTGGCGGGGTTAGTCCCAAAGGGGCTGGTGCCACTTGTTCCTTCTTTGCCAGGTCCCAAAGCCGCACCATTCTGCCGTCGGCCGTGGCCATTGTCTGAAGCTTCTGGGGATTGAAGGCGACCCAGCTGACACGACTTTTGTGATCCAGGATCCAGAGCAGGCGCCCGCCCGTCACTAGGTCCCACACTTTTATGGTTCTAAGACCGTCCATAACAGCAGCAACCATGGTTCCATCAGGGGAGAATATCAACTTGTTGACCTCGCAGCCTTGGGAGTGGGAGAGCGTTTGAGTTTGCTGCTCCTCCTCGGCCTCAGGTGTGGATAGGGTAACCCATTCTGGTCGGTGCTTTCTTAAGAGTCCCTGGAGAGCGTCTTGATGCTGCTGGGAAAATACTAATGCAGATTCGTAGATCTGAAGAGGATACTCGCTAATGATCTCTACGTTGCGCATCATGAAGCGGTGGACTTCGACGGCGAGCGGGGTAATTGCATCTATCGGTTGGTTGCTCTGAGTGAACATGTAAGTTACCTGAAGTGAAGCAATGGGCGGAGCGTTGGACTAACTTGAAGGAAGCGGACGAGTTGAGCCCACGATTCAACCGCTCTCTCGATGCTACCCATAACACAGATGTGCTCGAGCCAGAAGAGCAAGTTCCCCCCCAGGAAGGTAGCGATGGAGTCACCCCCTCCTTGGCCGCTTTTCAAGAGATGCCGAACCCAGTACTCACAGGCGTAAGCCCGTGCCCCAACTAACCCGCTATCGACCGCTGGTGTAGAGTCTTGCCCAGAGTCGATGGTCGCAGTCTCCGACCCTGGACCACTCAAGCCAAATATATTACGGCAGAGTGTTTTATTCATGATCTCAAGGGATCTCATGAATATGCGGTAGTGTTCGGTACGGAAACTTGGGTCGTCGAAGAGCGTTGCCCCATGATGTTGGAGGAGAAAATTTTGAGCCGGCTCACTCGCTATGCAAATAGCGTCGTCTTCAACAACAAGGAAAGCGCCAAGTCTTCTCCTGGCATCCTGGACCTCGCACTTGTCACTGCAAGAGCCCATGTGGCATTTGTCCCCGCAATACTTCATGCCACTGAGTACGCACCATTCCCGGACGTTCAAAGGCCGGGAGGCCACAATGGCAGCGGCTAGAGCGCGTCGGTAAGGGTCACTTTGTCGCAAACTCATGTGGGCGAGGTTTTGCACTGTCCGCTGACATCGCTTCGTTTCCAATAAGCTGAAGGCCTGACGCGCTTCCAGTGGGCAGCTGTTCGCGTATACCTCTAACCCATGGCGCTGGCCAACTTTGTCATCGGCCCCGAATCCGAGACCTCTGCCAATGCCTAAATTGCGACGGCTTGTCAACAGCCATCGAATATGTGCTGCGCCCCCATATTTTGCGATAAGCTCGAGCAGTTTGTCTCGGTCTGTGTCGCACTCGTCAATGGCGTCTACAGCCAGGAAGACCAGGTTGTCACTCTTGGCATCACCATCCACACCTTCAAGACTCTGCATCATGGCGGCGAATATCGTGCAAAGAATCTGCCACGAGTCACGTCGCTCAAGCGTCTGCCGGTCTGCTCCCCCTAGGTGCTTGGCAATGCAGCTGATAAGCGGTCTTTCTTGATCAGCAAGCGTGTAGATGAGGCCACGCAGCACGGCTGTGGCATTATTGGCCGAGTCATTATAGCGATCGCAGAAAAAAAAGAACGCACGACCCTTCCCACTCCGACTCGGGGACTTGACTGGGATGTCGTTCAAGAGGCCGCAGAGCAGAAGCGACCTCATCTGTCGAGTGTGGCCCGTGATCCACACCAGGTCGACCACCTCGTCATCATCGGACAAGCTCCCGCAGCGGTGTCGCCAGCGTGAAAAGTCGTCACTGTCAAGAACCCAAGAGTACAGATCATTGGGTGGGGCGCCGCCGGCGAGTGCACCCTCGATTTGGTTCTTGTCGTGGAGCGGGGAGGTCAGATACATGATGCCGAGGTAGTGCCGTTCTTCCTCTGTTCCTGTATCTTTGCCTACTACATGAGGTAAACAATGTGTCAGCGAATAACGACGATCGCAAGCTCATAACTTTGAGGCTGGTAAGTAAGGTGGTACCCACATTCAATATTGACCACCTCGCCCATGATCACCCCGTTGTTCTGAAGTTTCCCGTGGTTGATATTGCGGGAAACATTTGATTTCATGTCGAATCTCGGGATTTCAGCGGCGTCAGAGTAATGACGCTGCCGCCTGTGTGGCTGGGTATCCTCATCTTGCGACATTGTTGGCCTATTTCACTACTGGTGCAACCTAGAGACGTCTATCTGTCTGTTCGGTAGGCCAGGACGAGAGGTTGTGGACGTTGGAGTACAAGTCCTGGTTTGGCCTACCCTGGTCCCGCCAGGAAATTCGGCGCTTTTTCATGTGTTGGGTCGTCTTGGTCTTGGTGCCCGACGCACCTTTCGGTGGATTCTAGGGGGGCAGGGGGCGGGGTCTTTCAAAGCCTGTCATGCCCAAAACGACACTTTCTCCAGGTGCGAATAAAAGGAAGACCTTGAGTCTAAAGTAAGGACTACTGATTAGGATTCGGAGTACAATAAGGTAAACAGATATTTTCGTTTCTCACATAATGTTGTCTCTAATACGCGACTTGCAGACGATCCGGCCCAGCCCTGGCCAACTGCGATCTTCTCAGCTCCATGGCCAGCATGAAACCCTCCGTGGACATGGGATGGTTGAGCTGGAACCCGCGATCCACAGCTCTGTTTCCCTCGATCCTGATTGTCGGCGCCCTCTCCCAGGCACTCGCTCCTCCGATCGGCGAGTTTAGTTGTATTGCGTCCCGAGAGACCTCGTTGTTTCGTACAGTTATTGACGACGATTCCGATTCCATGCGGGGCGAGATGCAGCGTGTTGTTACTGTCGTTATAGGTGGCGGCTCCGCCGAGAGCAGCGCAACGTCTTCTTCCGTCAGGGTCACAGTCCCATCGGCTGATCTCTCAGTTAGTCACCTTGCGGTCGAAGGTATGGGATATGGGAGGAAGACTCACGGTTCATGGGACGGCCGGCGAGCAACTTTGATATCCGCAAACTGTGTGTCGATCCGAGCTTGGCTTGCAACTGCCTGTTCACCATGTCGACCGCTGCGACGCTGACCACCTGGGCCTCGCCGACGCGGCGTATGAGCCCGACATTTGCGAGCTGTATGTACATGCTCAGGTCGTGTTTGGAGCGTTCGAGGTCAAGCAAAATATGTTCGAGAGCATCTTGTTTTCGTTGGCCCGAGACGAGTTGGGCGAAGAAACCGCGGAGCCGGCCGCGCTTGACCACCATCTTTTGCAGGTGCCTCTCCAGACTGCGGCCAACACCTTCGAGCCGCGCGATGGCGCTGTCAACGTTGTGCGTCTGGAGGGCCTCCTCGTTAATAACCAGATTGATCATGGTCCTGGTCCGCTGGAGCTCCTCGACGTTCTTGTCGACCAGGGCGACAAGCCCGTTCTGACGCTCTACGGCGCTTCGTACCCTTCCACTGAGCCGAATGCACTGCTCAAACACGCCCAAAGCAGCTGCTGCGGTTGCAAAAGCCTCTGCCTGCGCGATACAAGAAGATTTAGCTTCGGACTTTCTTGGCAGGAAGGGGAACCATATCTTACCATTGTGAGTTCTTCAGATGACAGCACGGTCGGATATTCCTCGAATAACCCAAGCGAAAGGACCGGCTGGTGAAACGGTGGTTGGCGAGGACATGATCTGCTTCTTTTGCGACGCTGAAAGGCTGGGTTGTCCGTTTTGCCCGCAAAACAGCCTGCTCTGGGCTCAGCCGATCTGCATCAAACTCATAAATCATGTAGATTGAGAAAAACAGAGAGCCTACGGATGTTCGAGCCGCCATCCAGGCACCCCAGCCTCCAAGCCCAGTCTCTCACTGCCCACATTCACGTTCCGACCTGACTGGCACCTCGACGGTGGGGGGGAAGAGGCGCAGTAACCACACGTGCAAACTCGCCCCCTGCGCCTGATTGGCCAAAAACCACGGCGGCCACGTCGTGCATACAAAACCTCAAAAACACACAACTGTGTAGGTGCCAACTCGCACCATCCCCCTGCACCCCATGTCGTTGGGCTAAGCAAAGCAATACAAGCGATATGCAGCAGCGCCTGATGCAGCAACCCGGCTGGGCGAGTTTGAGCGACTTCCGAAGCTGCAGGTGTCCGCGAACCTACCCGACCGCCGCCTGACCCCAAGAAGAAGGAAAGAAGAGACCACACCAATTTCCCACGAGCCGCAGAATCATGGACACAACTGTGGCTATCAAGACCAGTTATGCTGTCGTGCCGCCCTCCATTTCGTGTCTTCGCACTGAGTCCAACATGCCCAATCTGACACTTGCTAAGACTGATGGTTGTCTGGGGTGTCAACTCAACGCTCTCACACGCCTTTTCTGAAGATGACGGGCTTCTATGGACGGCTTGCGAGAGATGTGTATCTTTCTGATAGGCCACATGTTTTGGTCGACAGGTTATTCGGGCGGGATCCTTGGGTCAACGAGCGGCGATGTCTTCACGGTGTACTTATATTCATCTGAGGATTCCGTCTCCTGGTCCATCCATCATCACCCAATGCCACCAGAGAGTAG
>Ga0247763_1000216_pt1 | contig 31562 bp, 28 predicted proteins | sample UWRJL141409B4_FD_179926 | JGI IMG/M metagenome (GOLD analysis project Ga0247763, IMG submission 179926) | Plant litter microbial communities from Arlington Agricultural Research Station in Wisconsin, United States - UWRJ-L141-409B-4 | ecosystem: Environmental > Terrestrial > Plant litter >... | reverse complement strand
ATGTCGAGCATCACGAGGATGATGCCCCCCGTCGACTTGACCAGCGCGGCCCGCGCCAGCACGGTTCGCGAGGCAGGCAGCGCGAGCTCCGACTCCGCAGGCGCGCCGCCCTCGCGGTGAACCCGCTCGATCAGCTCGGCCAGCGCCGGGGCGCGCACCACCTCGATCAACACTTGACCGACCGGCGACGCGAGCAGGCCGAGCAGATCCATCGCCGCGCGGTTGACGTGCGTGACGCGGTCGTCCGGGTCGAGCGACAGCAGCGCCTCGGTCATGCCTTCCAGGATCGTCTCCAGCCGATCGCGCTCACCGGCCAGGTTCTTCAGCGTCTGATCGAGCTCACCCACGAGCTCGTTGAAGGACCCCGCGAGGCGGCCGAGCTCGTCATCCGAAGACACCGGCAGCCGCTGCGTCACGCCGCTCGAGCGCCACTGCCGAGCGTTGCGCACGAGGCTGCGGAGCGGGCGCGAGGCGAGGTGCGAGGCGACGCCGCTGATGAAGACGGCGCACGCGAGGCCCACCAGGCCAGCGACCAGCAGTATGACGCGCACGCGGTGCACCGCCGAGTCGACGTCCGAGAGAGGCATCGCGACGCGCACCACCCCGCGCATGTCGGCGCGCTGGAAGGGCACGGCCACATAGAACATCTCGGCGCGCACGCTCGTGCTGTAGCGGGTGGCCGCGCCGTGCCCGTCGGCCATGGCCTGCTCGATCTCCGGGCGATGGCCATGATTTTCGACGCGCCGCAGCTCATCCAGGCTCAGGCCCGAGTCGCCGAACACCGCGCCTCCCTGCCGGACGATGGTGACGCGCGAGGAAGTCGAGGCCCCCAGCCTATCGGCGAGCTGATCCGCCGCCTCGTCGCTGGCGACGGCGGGCAACAGCTCGATCAAGTCGCGCCCGAGGCGCGCCTGTACGAGCAACTCCGACTCCACGCGCGCCATCAACCACGCGCGCAGGCGCCCCTCCATGTACACGCCGCTGACGAGGCCGACCCCCACCACCAGCGCCAGGGATATTGCGAATAGCTTGAAACGAACCCCAGCGTTCAAGCGCCATTCCCGGTCGGCGATTCTTTGAAGCGATAGCCGACGCCGCGCAGCGTTTCGATGTATTCGCCCGCCCCACCGAGCTTCTGCCGCAGGCGCTTGACGTGAGTGTCGACGGTGCGCGTGGTCACGTCGGCCTCGATGCCCCACACGTCTTGCAGCAGGCGCTCGCGCGTCTGAACCCGGCCGCGCCGCGTCAGCAGCGTCGTCAGCAGACGAAACTCGAGCGCGGTCAGCACGGCCTCTTGATCGTCTACCCAGGCGCGATGCCCGCCGCTGTCGAGGCGCAGGCGCCCGAAGGCGACCTCGCTGCCTTCCGGCTCATCGCGTTGCTGCCGCCGGAGCAGTGCACGGACGCGCAGCATCACCTCGCGCACGCTGAACGGCTTCACCACATAGTCGTCGGCGCCCACCTCGAAGCCGACGACGCGATCGATCTCTTCTCCTTTCGCCGTCAGCATCAGCACCGGTACGTGCTGCGTTCGCTTGTTGACGCGCAGCTGGCGGCACACCTCTATCCCCGAAATATCGGGGAGCATCAGATCCAGCACCACCGCATCCGGCACCGGATCCTGATCGGCCAGCTCCAGCCCACCCCGCCCGGTGAGCGAGCTTCGAGTCTGATAGCCCTCGCGCTCCAGGTTGTATTCGAGGGCGGCCACGAGATCTTTCTCGTCTTCAATCACCAAAATGACGCCTGACATGGGGCTGGCCATATAGGATTTGCGTGACACCGATGTGGCGTCAAGCCGTATCCCCTGGCGATCCTGCATTACTACGCTCGCCTGCGAACGCTCGGTCAGTTGATTTTCCATGGGCCTCGCCTCTGTTTGACACTCGAGTGACGGGCAACTTGGATGTGACGTGTGACAGCAGAGTGACACACCCACGTTTTTATCGTGAATGTACACGATCGCCGTGGTGTTGCGCTGGCGTTCGGCTTTGCCGTCCTGTCACAAACGAGTGAACCGAACCGCTACAGATCCTCCGGTTCGCGGGTTCACGGGTTCACAGGTTCACGTCGTAGGCCGTCGTCGTGCCGCTGACCTCGTTCGCCACGAGCAGCAGGCCCCGTCCGGTCGGGCTGCGCTCGGCCGGGACGAACTCGAGGCCTTCGGGGCCCAGGTCACGCGCCCCCCCATGCTCTGCATTCCCAGCGAAATTCCTGGGGTTGACGTACTCGATGAAGGAGGTGCGGTGCGGGTCGGTGACGTCGAGCACGACCACTCCACCGACGCGTTCGAGCCCCAAGAACACGTAGAGATGCCCGTCGATCTCACCGATGGCCATGCCCTCCGGCTCGGGCCCCTTGTCGTCGCTGCGCGTGTCGAAGCTGCCGTTCGCGTCGTTGTTCGAGTTGAACCCCGCCGAGAGAGCCAGCGCCGTGACGTCCTCGAGCAGGGAACCGGTGTCGAAGACGAGCTGGCCCGTCGCGTCCCAGACGCTGAGCGACCGTGCTCCGAACGCATGGATCTCGTCGAGGTCGCCGTCGAGATCCAGATCGCCGTCGAGGGCGGAGACCTTCAGCCGACCGAGCGCCGCGCTGGATTGCATGGCGGCCGCCTCGGGGAACCGCTCCGGGTCGAGCTCGACCTCGGCCAGGCGCCTGACGTCGTAGGTGCGGGTGTCACCCTCGTTGGCCGTGACGAAGTAGTCGGCTCCGCCCGCGTGCAGTGCCTCTATCGCGTCGGGCATGTAACCGCCGAAGACGGGCCAGTGCCGGAGCGTCACCTGGCCGTCGCGGTCTGATGCATCGAACCGATTCTGCTCGTCGAAGCTCACGAGCTCGAGCCAAGCGCCGGAGCTCGCGACGGCCGGGCTCTGTCGCGGAGCAGCGGGGCCATCCACGACCACGGCGAGCTGCTGCCGCTCGAGCAGGGCGACGCCGCGCGCGTGCGAGCGTGCGCCGCGCGGGGGCAAGCCGAGCAGGCGCCGCTTGTGCGCGAGCCGAATGCCGTAGCTGCTGGCCAGCTCGTCCGCGCGCAGCGAGTCGAGCGCCGCCGGGCCCGAGGCGTCCGCTCGCAGCACGTCGCTCGCCCCGCTCAGGTCGACTCGAAACAGCTCGGGCGTGCCCCCCGCTCCGGCTTGCTCCAGCACGATCAGCTGTCCAGGCGCCACCAGCGCCGCGCCGGCCACGCGACGAGCCGCCTCGGTAGAGGCGCTGCCGCCGAGACCGTACAGGTACTCGCCGAGCGGCTCGCCGAAGCGAGGGCTCGCGTCGTCGACGTCGACGACCCGAATACGGGCGGCGTGTGGCGTGGCGCCCGAGCCGAGGTCTTCCGGCGCCTGCACAAAGGCGTACAGACGGCGCGCCTCCGCGTCGAGAGCGAGCGCGACCACGCCCGGCGCTGCAGGACTCTGCTCCAGCGACACCGGTCGAACCCGATTCGGCGCGTGCCCCGGAGCGATGGAGTTGGCCGGGTTCGCCCCCCCTGCCACGGCCCCTCCTGCCACCGCCTCCCGCACGGCCCCGAGCTGCAGCTCGCGCGACAGCTTCCCAGCGGCCGTGAGCTCGTAAACTACCGAGCGCTCTGCATCACCCACCCAGAAGGAGCCGTCGCTCGCGTCACGCGCGAGCCCCTTCCAGGCGTGCGCGGCCCCGATGCTGGTCGCCGCCCCGGCGACGACGTCGCCATGCCCCCGAGCGAGTGTGCCGCGCTCGATAGTCCCGCCGCGCAGCAGGAACAGGTCCCGCGAGCCGTCGGCGCCCGCGCGTGGCTCGAACCAGACGCCGGCGACCTCGTTCGCCGTGCCCTCGACCCCGACGAGCTCGCTGGGACGCGGAGGAGCGAGCGGAGGCAGCACGAGCGAGGCGAGCGCGGGCTGCCCGTGCGAGAAGTCTTTCACGCCCAGCGGCAGGATCTCGGCGATGGCCCTGGCCTCGACGTCCAGCACCGCGACGGCGTCGTTCTCCTGCAGAGAGATCCAGGCCGTCTTGCCGTCAGCCGCTACCGCGATGTACTCCGGTTCGAGATCCGTCGAGAGGCGTACCTCGCCCTCGCCCGACTCGAAGAAGCGCTCGGCCAGGCGCGGGATGCGGACACCAGCGTTGCGGTACTCCTCGATGCGGCCGTCGAATGCTTCGAAGCCCGCCTGAACGACCGTCGCCTGTTCGACTCCGCGCGAGACATCGATGATGGAGACGCTGCCCGCTGGATCGGCCACGATGCGCTGCTCCGCGTCGCGTCGCTGCTCGCCTTCGTTGGCCACTAGCAACGTCCGCCCATCGGGCGTGAACGTGAGCATGTCGGGTGCGAATCCCACGGACACCGCGCCGAGGTAGCGGAGCTCGACGGCCGAATAGAACGCCACGCGACCGCGCCGATCGTTCTCGTCGGCGCGCACCGCCACCGCCAGACGATCGCCCGCGACGGCCACGCTCGTCACCTGCCCGGCGCGGAACGGCGCGAGGTCGCGCCCCGGCTCGAGCGCGCGCTCTCCCGCCCGAAACCCCCGCGGGCCGAGCTCGAGCACCGTGACCTGCGCCGCCACCGCGTTGACCACGAACACCCGGCGCGTGCCCGCATGGTAGTGCACGACCTCGGCAGCGCCCCGGTTGAATCGTCCCGACTCGTGACGATCGAGCAGCTCCAGCGCCGGTGCAGCGCGCGGTCGTTCGCCGGCTGGTCCGGGGCCGAGCGAGAGCTCCGGGAGCAGGGCCAAGCGCGCGGCTGCCCGGTCGAGCCGCACCGGCGCAGACTCGGAGCAGGCGCTGGCCCCGAGGGCGAGCCACCAGGCCGCGCAGAGCAGCATCCGCGTCACTGCCGTCACGCTCGCGCCCGCCGATGTTGCACGGGAAACCACTTTCATCCCGCCGAAGCGGCGCCTCCGCGACCGATGTCGTCGTCGGTCAAATGCAGGATGGCGCACGAGCCACCGCGAAGCTGTGAACAGTGGGTGGCGAGTGTGTCAGTCGAGCAACGAAACCGCGGCGGAGCCGCGCGCGACGGAGTTTGCTCGTGACTGGAGTGGGCGCGAGGCAGTCAGCCCAGCGCCGTATCGCCACAGGGGGTCGCCGCAGCACCTTCAGGCGCGGCGAGCCGCGCGACGCGCTCGCATAACCACTCGGGGTCGTCGAGCGGCAGATCATGCCCCGCCCACGGATGCTCATCGCAGCCGCGCCCGAACCACTCCGCGAGATCGCGCGTGCAGCGCGGGCTGACGAGCTGGTCCTGTCGAGAGCAAATGAACCCGAGGCGCGCGCGCAGCACGCCGCGTGCGGGCGGAGCGAAGCGGCTCGCCGCGATCAGCTGGGCGAGGGCGGCCATGCGCGTGGTCGGCGCTTCGCGCGCGAGCTCTGCGGCGCGGCGGGCGTGGCGCTCGCGCTCGGCGTCGGACAGGCTCGAGGTGAGCGCGAGGATACGCCGCTCGCGCCGCAGCGGATCAACGCTGCAGGCGGCGCGCAGCAGCTGAAACGCACCCTCGGGTCTGAGCCGGGCGCTGGCGCTCGTGAGGCGGCTCGAGGCGTTGACGATCACCCCGACCTCGAGCTGTCGGGGAAACATCCGGCACAGCTCGAGCGCGAGCATCCCGCCGAGCGAGAGCCCGACAACGCTCCAGCGCTCGTCGGCGCGCGGCGCCCCGGAGAGGCCAGGCACACGTCGAGCGACGTCGCTCGCCATCCAGCGAGCCGACGGGCGTGGCAGCACCGCGTGCTCGGTCCCCGTCCCCGCCACGTCCACGCAGTGAACGTTCGCCCCATCCATTCGCGCGGCGAGCCGATCGCTGAAATCGTGCCAGTGACGCTGCTCGCGCGCGAGGCCCCGCAGCAGCAGCCAGTTCATCGTCATCGGGCGGGCTCTCTAGGGCAGCGCGTACGGGGCGCGGCCGCCCGAGATGCTCTCGCGCGCCGCCCAGCTCAGGTCGAGCTCGCTGCGGTAGTCTTCGGGATAGAGCGGTTGCCCCACCGATACGCGCACCCGGCGCGTGCCTCCGCCCCACCAGACCCGAGCGTAGTGCGGCAAGAACCCCTCCTGGTCGACCCAGCACAAGCCCATGTCCTCGAAGTCGATCGAGATCGGCACGACCGGCACTCCGGTGCGCCGCGACAACCAGAAAGCGCCGAGATGAAACGGCAAGAGGCCGCCCCGGCTGGTGGTGCCCTCCGGAAAGTTGAGCACGCTGATGCCGGCGTGCAGGTTGCGCAGCGCTCGAAGCAGAACCCGCGCGCCGCTGTGCGCGTCGCCGCGACGCACGAAGCTGACGTTCAGGCGCTCGAGCGGCACGCCCACCAGCGCCCAGTCGGAGATCTCGCTCTTTGCGATCGGGCTGAGCGGCAACAGCGAGCAGAGCACGACGGGGTCGATATACCCGAGATGGTTGGCCACCACGATGGCCGGCGACTCCGGCAGCTGGCCGCGGACCTCCACCTCGATCCGGTGCATGTCGCAGACCATCGCGCACAGCTCGCGCAGCCGCTCCGCCTTGTGCCGCAGCTCGTCGGGGCCGGCACGGTGCAGCTCGCCGACGTGACGCAACTGGACCAGCGCTCGCAGCACACGCCAAGCGGGAGGCCCCGAACCCGCAGGGCCGCGCGGCGCCGTCACTGCGGAGCTCGGGGGACGCGATCGAGACGGACTCTGCACCAGGTTCAGCATGTCTTCGTTCTCCTTCCGGCGGTGATGTCGTGACGTGGTCCCGAGCGGCGCGCCGCGGTCGAGCGCCCGCTACGTCCAGAGGGCGTTGGCGCGCAGGGTCTCCGTGGCTCGGCCTTGGCTCGAGAGCTTCGCCCAGCGCTCCCAGGAATAGACGGCACGCAACAGAAACTCGAAGAGGGGAATGTGCCGGCGCAGCACGCGTTTGGTGCGACGCGGCTCGAGCGGATGAAAGAATGCCGACTTATCCAGGAAACGAAGGCTCTTCCTCAGCCACGCCGAGGCGCCGAGCTCCAGCGTGAGGGGCAAGAAGATGCCCTCGGGCTGGGCGACCCGGTAGCCATCATAGATGTAGTCCCACAGATCGCCGTGGGTCGTGTACTGCGTGGCTTGAGGCTCGACCAAGTAGCGGTGGCGCGGGTAGGTCTCGTCGAGCAGCGTCTTGAGAGCCAGCATCTCCGCGATGTGCGGGAACAGCGTGCGAGAGCGGGCGTATGGGAACCAGATTCGATCGGCTCCGAAGAAACCCGAGTGCACGTCCAGCGTGATCACGAATGGGCTGGACATCGCCTCGCGCGCCACCCACTGACAAAGCGCCGTCGACTCCGGCTCGAGTGCGTCAGCCCGACCGCGGTACCACGGCAGGTGCCGGGTCAGACGTTGCCCGCGATAGAGCTTCAGCGGCAGCTCCCAGCGGTCCGCGTCCACGGGGGCATTCCGCATCAGATCCACCCCGTGCCCGTTGCTGCGGCGCCCGATCATGACGCCGACGGGGTTCAGCACGGGCAGAAACAGCAGCCGCACCCCCTGCAGCATGTCGCTCACGGCGCGATCCCAGCGCACCGCCGAGACCAGGGTCTCGATGAAGCCGAGCACCACTTGCGCCCCGATGCGCTCGAGGCCATGCACGCCCCCGACGCAGATGAAGACGGGGGCGTCCGCTCGTTGTGCACCGAGCGTGAGCACCCGCACCGGCAGCGACGCCCCTTCCCAGGTCACGTCGCAGAGCGAGTCGAGCGAAGCGGCCTCTCCCAGCGCTCGCGCCAAGCGCTCGAGGTCGGCGAGCTCGGGAATGGAACGGGAAGGAGTCAGAATCTGTCTCGAACGGGATGGACGCCCGTGTCGGAGCGCCGTCCGTTCGCTCCGAAGGATGCCTGACTCTGTCGCCCCATGATGGCGGTCATCGTTCGTGTTCTTGTCGCCCGGGTGACTTTTGACGACGCGGCGACGCCGAGAAAAGTCCCCCGCTGGATGCTTGGAAGCGGATTCGACTTGTCACCGATTTGTCACGTCCGCACAAAAGGGACGTGGGTATGTGTGACCGCATGCCCCCTCGGCAGCGATGCGACGGGATGCGATGGCCAAACGAATACTTGCCTGGATTCGACACGGCGAATACGCCCAGCCGCCGGGCGTACCGAGCGCTCATTTGCCGCACGGCCTCACGCCGGTCGGCCGCGAGCAAGCACGCGCCGCGGCCCATCTCGTCTGGCAATTCGCCTCGCAGCACGCGCTCACGCTCGACACCGCCGTGGATTGTTCGCGCCTGCTCCGCGCCTGGGAGACCGCCGATGTGATGGCGCGTGAGCTCGAGAGGTTGGGTAGCCCCCAGCTCACGCTGCGAGAGGTCGACGCCCTGATGGAGCGCGGTCTCGGCGCGGCCGCCAACCTCGACATCGAGCAGATCGAGGCGGTGCTGGCGGCTGACCCGCGCCACGAGACGCCACCGCCGGGCTGGAAGCGCGACGCGCACTATGTGCTGCCGCTGCCGGGGGCCGAATCGCTCGCTCAGGCGGGCGAGCGCCTCGCGCGCCACGTACGAGCACGGATGCGCGCGCTGCAGGCGAACTCCGCGCTGGCGACGGACCGCTCGTCGAGCACCGCCGCCGGCGATGAGGGCGCGCCCGCGACGCTCACCCTGTTCGTCGGCCATGGTGGAGCGTTCCGGCACGCCGCGAGCGTCCTCGGGCTGCTCGCCACCGCGGATCTGCAGCGCCTCTCGATGCAGCACGGCGCGCCAATCTTCTTCGAGTTTCACCCCGGTCGAGACGGCGACGCGGCCGGCGAGCGCTGGGCTCGAGTCGCCGGCGACTGGCGCGAGCGACCGGCGAACGCCTCCGTCGACTGACGCCCCGAGCACGCTCGGGCTCGATCATTCAGCACCCCCTACGAGCTACAGCAAGGCCATGCCGGTATTCTCCGCACCCGATCAGTCAGCGTTACCCTCGCGACTTCAAGCCTGGCCGCTGCCCGAGAAGACGTTCCAGATGGGGCCCTCGCTCGACCTCGAGGAGGCGTCGTTCGAGGAGGTTCGCCGCTACGCGCTCGACAAGGCGTGGCTGTGGCCCGTGCGGCGCATCCTCTTCTTCTGCGACATTCACGCAGACACCGACGCCTTCCTGCTCTCGCTCGTGGCCTCGGGCGGCGTCGAGCGCACGGGCCCCGGCGACAACGAGTATCAGCTCACGCCTCGAGGCCGCGACGCACTCTTCATCATCGGGGGTGACTGCTTCGACAAGGGGCCAGAGAACCTGCGCCTCTTGCGCTGTCTCCAGCACCTGACGGAGCTCGGCGCCGAGGTCAACATCCTCGCGGGCAACCACGATCTGCGCACGTACCTCGGCCTGCACTACGCAGGGCGGCGCGAAACGAAGCTGCAGCACCTGTTCGTGCGCATGGGCAAGAAGACGATGCCGCTCTTTCGCGAGATCTGGGAGGCGGCCCGGCGAGACGGCGGCCCCAGCGAGCCGCTGCTCGAAGACGCGGAGGTCCGCCGGCGCCTTTTTCCCAGCGAGAGCTGGTACTCCGATTTTCGCACCGAGGCGGCCGCGCTGATCCCGCCGAAGAAGCTGCTGAAGGAGATCCAGCGCATTCGAGAGAAGGCGGCCGAGCTCGAGCAGACCTGCCAGAGCCTCGGGATGACGCTCGGCGAGGTCTACTCGGCGCTGACGCGGGCGAGGCAGATGTTCCTGAGCCCCGACGGCGAGTTTGCCTGGTACTTCGAGCGCATGAATCTGGCGCGCCAGGAGGGGTCGTTTCTGTTCGTCCACGCGGGCGTCGATGACACGGTCGCGCGCGTGCTGCACGGCGGCGGCGTGGATGCGCTCAACGCCTGGTACAGGCGACTGGTCGACGCCGACCTGTTCGAGCTCTATCACGGGCCCCTCGGCAACGCCTTTCGCACCAAATACCGCGACATCGACTTTCCCCTCACCGGGGAGGGCATATCGAACCTGCACGGCGCGGGCATCTACGCGATCGTCCACGGCCACGAGAACCTGCTCCGCGGGCAGCGGCTGTCGCTGCGCCAGGGCGTGCTCAACTTTCAGTGCGATGCGTCTGTCGATCGTAACACCCGCCGCCTGGAGGGCCTTTCGGGGCCCGGCGCGGCAGCGGTGGTTTTCGAGCCCGTCGGGCGCATCCGGGCGATCAGCACCGATTACCCGTTCATCAAGGACTTCGACCCGACGCGGGTGTTCGAATTCACGAGCCTCACTCCGCGCCAGGGAAACCGGGAGGACTGAACGATGGAAGCCACACGAGACCCCGAAGACGATCTCGACCCCCAGGACGTCGACGCCGACTCCAGCTCGCAGAGCGATGAGCCGCTGCCCAAAAACAGAGGCAAGATCAAGTTCGAGTCGGTCATGCAGCGCGGCGAAGCCGCCACCTATTTTGGCGCTCTGATCGACGGCCTCCGACACGGCCAGCTCCAGTTCCGTCACGGCGACCAGAACCTGTCGCTCGCGCCCGCGCAGCAGGTCGTTGTCGAAGTGAAGGCCTCAAAGAAGGGTGACAAGGAAAAGGTCGCCTTCGAGCTCGAGTGGCGGCGCAGCCCCGACGAGACCGTGGAGCTGAACGGCTGAGCGACGTGGAGCCCGTACCGAGCATGCCCGATCCGAGATTCACCTCCGACGCGCCGCACTCGACGGACGCTCCGCCGGGCATCGCGCGCGGAGGCGGACTCGACCGCCCGAAGCCGCTACGGGTTCACGAAGGCATCGAGGAGAATCTGCGCTTCCTGATCATCGAGGTCGAGAAGCAGCTCCAGCGCACGGGCGCCTACCTGGCGAGGCCGAGCAAGGCCGCCCTCTCGAAGGTCATCGACGGCGACGACTACATCGACAACCTGAAGGCCATCATCCAGTCGAAGTCCTTCGGGGCGGCCGCCGAAGGCATCCACGGGCCAGAGACGCTGGCCATGCTGCGCACCTACGAGATCATCGCCAGCAACCTGGAGCGAGTGGCCGACTTCTGCGAAAAAGTCATCGTTCAGGTGGGCTACATCGACAGGCCCGCGGTCTACGCCAAGTACGATTTCACCGAGTTCCTGCTGGAGGTTCTGGCGGGTGTGGGCCTGATTGAGCAGGCGGTGTTCCGGCACGACGTGCAGGTCGCGCTCGGCATCTGCCGCAGTGAGCACACGATCGACCACATGTACGCGCGCTCGTTCAAACGCATTTTGGCCGAGCTGCGGACAGGCGCGAGCGACGACACGCAGAGCCTCGTCACCTTGCTCTTCATCGCCCACTACATGGAGCGCATGGGGGATGCGCTGCTCAACATCGGAGAGTCGATCCTGTCCGCGCACCTCGGCGAACGCATCAAGATCGGGCAACTGCGCGCGCTGGAGGATTCCCTGGAGCTCACCGAGCTCAGCTCTCACCTGGGCCACCTGTCGCTCAAGGCGATGGGCGAGACCAAGTCGGGCGCGCGAGTCAACTCGCTGTCGAGCCTCGCCCAGACGGCCGAGGGCCCGCCCCGGCGCTCCGTGATCTTCAAAGAGGGCAAGACAAAGAAGCTGATCGAGGAGCGTGACAGCATCGCGCGCTGGGAGCAGCTGATGCCGGGCTTGGCGCCGCAGATCTACTCGTTCCACGACGGCGGCGAAGACGGCGCCATCCTGTTCGAATACCTACCCGGCGGCACCTTCGAGTCGGTCTTGCTCGAGAAACCTTGGAGAGACGTGACGAGGGCCCTCGAGAGCATCCAGCGCAAGCTGCTGGAGGTGTGGGAGCGCACCCGGCGACCCGAGCCCATCGCGCCGCGCTTCCTGCAGCAACTGTCGTCGCGCTTCGACGACGTGCTCGCCGTGCACCCGGAGTTCCGGCACGGCGACGCGAGCATCGGCGCCAAGCAGGTCTCCTCTTTTCTCAGCCTCGTCGAGCGCCTGCGAGCGTACGACGAGGCGCTGGAGGCCCCTTCTTCGGTGTTCATCCACGGCGACTTCAACGTCGACAACGTGATCTACGACCCAGGCGACGACTCGGTGCGTTTCATCGACCTGCATCGCTCGCGGATGATGGACTACGTGCAGGATGTCTCGGTATTCCTGGTCTCCCACTTTCGGCTGCAATACCTGGAGACGCCGGTGCGGCGCCGCATCAACTCCGTCATCTCGCGCTTCCACGACTTCGCTCGCGAGCACGCGCGGCGCATCGACGACCGCTCGTTCAATCAGCGCCTGGCCCTCGGCGTCGCCCGCTCGCTCGCCACCTCCACGCGCTTCGTGCTCGATCGCGAGCTCGCGCGCAGCATGTTCCTGCGCAGTCGCTATGTGCTCGAGCGCTTCGCGGAGCTGCACCGGGCGGGCCGCGCCGCCGACTATCAGCTGACCCGAGAGGTCTTGGTGGACTGAGCCGAGCTCTCTCGCCGAGAAGGTAACGATATCGACATGACGGTAACGATTGCGTCGCTGGCCAGCGACCTGCTGGCTCTGCACGAGCCTCGCCACGAGCTCTGGCTCGATATCGGCGGATTCGCCGTTCATCTGCGCTCGAACTCCCCTCTGCTGCTGCAGGGGCTCGCGAGCTATTTCGCGGATCTGGTCGTCTCCGGAGGCTCGCGCGAAGACATCCGCATCACCGCCGTCGAGACGGAGCCACCGCGCTTCCCGCTCGAATATCGCGACTGGCCGCGTGAGCCCGGCAAGGTCGGGAAGAAAGAGCGGTACGCTGACGCTCCCGACGGGCGCGTCGTCTTCAAGACCCGCACCGGGATGCAGTTTCTTCTCGCTCGCGACGACCTGCTGGCGGTCGGCCCCTGCGTGCAGAACCCTAACCAGGTCATCAACTTCGTCATCTCGCAGTACCTGGGCAGGCGACTCGAAGAGGGCTGGGCCCTGTGCCACGCGGCGGGGGTGGCGTGGAAAGGCCGCGCTATCGGCATCGCCGCTCGCGCCGGTGCCGGAAAGTCCACCCTCGCGCTGCACTTGATGAGCACGGGCTTGTCGTTCGTGAGCAACGACCGCCTCTTGATCAAGAAGACCACTGACCTGGCGGAGCTCGCCGGCGTCCCAAAGATGCCGCGCGTCAACCCGGGCACCTTACTCCACAACCCAGACCTTGCGGCCATCCTTCCTTCCGATCGACGTGAGGCCCTCCAGCGCCTGGATCCCGGCGAGCTCTGGCAGCTCGAAGAGAAGTACGACGTGATGGTGCGGGACGTGTACGGACCGGGGCGTTGCCTCTACCGCGCGCCGCTGCGGGCGCTGGTCGTGCTCAACTGGGCTCGCGCAGCCGACGAGGCGGCTCGCTTCGAGCCAGTCGAGATCGGCGCCCGTCCAGACCTGCTGGCGCTCGTCATGAAGTCGCCCGGCGTCTTCCATCGCGAAGCCGATGGGCTCGGCGCGGCGGAGACGACGAGGCCTGCACCCGAGGCTTATCTACGAGCGCTCGCCGGGGTTCCGGTGTACGAAGCGACCGGCAAGGCGGATTTCGACGTGGGTGTCGGCTTCTGCCACCGCTTGTTCGAGCGTTGATGCTCGCCAAGCGGCGTCCGTTCGACGACTTCAGCTCCGGGTTTTCGGCCATGTCATCCACCACCCAGATCACCCGCGCGATCCGTGTCCCCGACGAGCTGCGGGTGCAGCGCGCCTCGCGGGCGCCGGAGTTCGGGCCGCGCATCTTGTTCTTTAGCGGCGGGACTGCCCTGCGGCCGCTCTGTCGGGTGCTCAAGCAATACACGCACAACTCCGTGCACTTGATCACGGCGTTCGACTCCGGCGGCAGCTCGGCCCAGCTGCGGCACGCCTTTGCGATGCCTGCCATCGGTGATCTGCGGAATCGCATCGTCGCCCTGGCTGACGAGAGCATGCGCGGCAACCCGCAGATCTATCGCCTGTTCTGCTACCGGTTGCCCGCGGCCACGCCGCCCGCGCTGCGAAGCGAGCTCGAAGCGCTGATCTCGGGGGAGCATCCGCTGGTGGAGGACATCGTCGAACCGATGCGTCGCATCGTGCAGACTCACCTGAGCTTCTTCATCGAGCGGATGCCGGTCGACTTCGACCTTCGGGGCGCCAACATCGGCAACCTTCTGCTCGCAGGCGGCTTCCTGAGTCACTCACGCGATCTGGAGTCCGTTCTGTTCCTGTTCTCGAGATTGCTCGAGGTGCGCGGAGTCGTGCTTCCGATCGTCGACGGTGACCTGCACCTGTGCGCCGATCTCCAGGACGACAGCCGGGTTGTCGGTCAGCATCGCCTGACGGGCAAGGAAGTGGCCGCCATTCAATCACCGGTGCGTGGCCTGGGCCTCGTCCAGTCGCTGTCCGACCCGATGCCGGCTTCGGTCGCGATCAGCGACAAGGTCCGGCAGAACATCGAACAGGCGGATCTGATCTGCTATCCGATGGGCAGCTTCTACTCGAGTGTGTTGGCGAACCTCCTCCCGCGCGGCGTGGGCCGGTCGATCGCTGCGGCCGGTTGTCCGCGCGTTTATATCCCCAACACGGGAGTCGATCCCGAGCAGCGCGGAATGTCGGTTGCCGACGGCGTCGAGGCGCTGCTGCGGCAGGCGCGCGCCGACGCGGGCGCCGACTTGCCGCTCTCGCGCGTCGTGAACCTGGTGCTGCTCGACCGCGATCCTGAAAACTACGCGATGCTCGCGGACGTCGCTCGACTCGACCGCATGGGGCTGCAAGTCCTGCGGCTCGATCTCGTCACCGAAGCGAGCCGCCCATACGTTCACCCTCAGCGCTTGACCGAAGCGTTGCTCTCGCTGACTTGAACCCCCGCGCCGAGGCTGGCGCCCGGTGGCCTCACCGCACGGCCGTCGAACGACAAAGAAAGCAGCATGGCCACTGACGAATTCCACCACGAGTCGCTTCAAGACGCGAAGTCCATTGGCGAATACCTGAGAGCGATCATCCACGGCCTGGAGGCGGGTCATCTCGAGCTCAGCGATGACAATGGGGAGCTGGTGTTGCACCCGAGTGGCCTGCTCGGCCTGGAGCTACGCGCGAAACAAAAAGGAAACCGAGCCAAGCTCGTCGTCGAGCTGTCGTGGACCGAAGACGAAGGGAAGACGAGAGCAGATTCGCTGCGCGTTCGCTCCAAAGCGGCAGATTGACGTGTGGGAGGAGGTGCGCTAGCAGCGCCCATGGGCCTATCATGAGCGCCGAATCTCTGAACACCTTCGAAGAAGCAGCCCCAAACTCCTCGATTCGAGAAGCGGCCGTCTCAGAGCCCAGGATTTCGGTCGAGATTCGCACCAGCGACGCGCCCCCGCGGGCACGCGCGCTCGTGTCCGTAGACGACGCGATCGGTCGTGTGCTGGGGGGCAAATACCGCGTTGAACGCAAGCTCGGCGAGGGCGCGATGGGCGTCGTGCTCGCCGCGACGCACATCGGTCTCGACGAGCCCGTCGCGATCAAGTTCATGCGTCCCGAGGTTCACGGCATGGCGGGCACGCTCGATCGCTTCGCCAAAGAAGCGAAGATCGCGGCGCGCATCCGCAGCGAGCACGTGGCCAAGGTGCTCGACGTCGGCGAGGTCGAGCCGCTCGGGCCATACATCGTGATGGAGTACCTGGAGGGCAAGAGCCTCGCCGATCTGCTCGATGCTCGCTTGTTTGATCGCCAAGGCCCGATGGCTCCCGAGCGTGTGGTCGAGTACGTGCTCCAAGCTTGCGAGGCACTCGCGACCGCCCACGCCATCGGGGTCATCCATCGCGACGTCAAGCCCGACAACCTGTTCTTGACGCGACACGGGGGGCTCGAGGTGTTGAAGCTGCTCGACTTCGGGATCTCGAAAGCGTCGCTCACGGCGCGGGCTCGCGCGAGCGATGCGGGCACCGGCACCGCGTCGTTCGTGATGGGCACGCCCCTGTACATGTCGCCGGAGCAACTCCGTTCAGCGCCAGACATCGATTGTCGCACCGACATCTGGTCGATGGGTGCAGTGATGTACGAGCTGCTCTCGGGCAGCCCCCCGTTTCCGGCCGCGTCGGTGCCAGAGATCTGCGCGAGCATCCTGGAGTCGACGCCGGCGGCGCTCCCGGCGAGCTGCCCCGCGGCGCTGCGCGCCGTGGTGGTGCGCTGCCTCGAGAAAGATCGCGAGCGGCGCTTTCAGACCGTGGCGGCTCTCGCTGCTGCACTCGTGCCGCTCGCGCCCGGCGATGCTCGCGCGTATGCGAGCCGTTCGTCGGGCATCCTGCGTGCCTCCACCCTGAACCTCGACGTCGCGAGCGGCGCCTCACCCGAGCGGAAGGAGCGGCGCGCACAGCGCTTTCAGAGCTCTGCGCTGGTCGCCGCGGCGACCGTCCTGGCGCTGTCGGTGCTGGGCGTGACGATCACCATCGCCAAGATGCGGCGCCTCGGCGTCGAAGAGGTCACGGCGACAGCGCTGACGCCCGCCCCCGTCGCAGCTCCGAGCGTCCCGGTCGCTTTGCCCGCCGCTTCGGGGCCGAGCGCCCCGGTGACACCGCGCGCTGGGGAGCCGCCAGCCATGCATGCGGGGCCTCCGTCGAGCGAGTCCCCCGCACCCATCACGGGAGCTCTGCCCGTAAGGGTCGAGGCTTCCTCCCTGCCGCTGCCCAGCGTCGATTCTCTGCCGCTGCCCGGCGTCGAATCCCTGCCGCTGCCCGGCGTCGAATCCCTGCCGCCGCCCGGCGCCGATGCAGCAGCGGCGCCGAAGCTGAGTTCGCGGCATCTCCAGGGCCGAGCTGTGGGAGGCAGCGTCGTCGCTGGCGAGCGCCCGAAGGCCCGCACCTCGGTGGGGACGACGCCGCCAGCAGCGGCGAGCGCGGGTGCCGTGCGCGCGAGTCGCGTGCGCTTGGTCGATGAGCGGCCGAAGCTGCGCCTGGTGAACGGCCCAGAGGTGGACCCGCGCCGAGCCGCCGATGGCACCTCGATCATCCGTCGAATCGGCGACGACTCGGACCGGAGCCGCCCATGAGAGCAACCGCGCATGCCAGTGCCGCCCTGTCGAGAGCTCGACGGGCGTCGGGGCCAACCGTTCGCCGACCACGCGTCGGGCTGCCCGCCGCATGCCTGCTCGCCTTCGGGCTCATGGCGCGCACGGGCTTCGCGGCCGATCCTCGCGTCCCGCCGAGCGAAGGCCCGGCACCCGCCGAGGACCAGCGCGTCGTCGCGCTCAACGACGAGGGCAGCGCGCTCTACGCCGCGGGGGACTATCGCCGGGCCGTCGAGCGCTTCCTGCAGGCCTACGCGGTGGACGAAGACCCGAACCTGCTCTTCAACATCGCCAGCTGTTACGAGGCCCTCGGCGATATCGACGCCGCTCTGGAGAAGTATCGAGCATTCCTCGCCGCTGACAACGCCGAGCCTGAGGGTCGGCCGCGCGCCGAGCAGGCGATCGCACGGCTGGTCGCGCTCGACGCGCCGCCGGCAGAGCCTTCGTCCCAGCAGGCCGTCGTGGCTTCTCCTGTGCCCGCGCCACAGGCTCCGGTCGGGGCAGTCGCCGATACGGGGGGCACGAACGCCCCCTGGGTGCCGTGGGCGGGGCTAGCCGGGGGGGTGGCACTCGGCGCTGTCGGGGCGACGTTTTACCTGCTCGGTGCCGCCGACCACAGCGAGGTCACGGATGCCGTCGGATTCGACGACCCCGACACCGTCGCAGACATCAGCCGTGGCCGCGCCAACGATCTGGTTCGTTCCGGAGACACCAAGAAGGCGATCGGCGCGGCGTCGGCTTCGGTGGGTGTCGTCCTCGTGGCAGGGTCGATCGTCTGGTGGCTGGTTGACCCTCTCAAATCCTCCCCGTCGAACGAAGGGCTCGATTTGACGCTGGACCGATCGCAATCGGGCATCCGCTACCGCGGCGTGTTCTGAGCATTGTCGGCCTCGCGGCCACTGTCTCGGCTGGACACCCGCAGGACACCGCGAAGGGGCGCCTACCCGTCGCCGAGAAGCACGTCAACTTTTTCGAAGCTCGAACGCTTTTCGACTTGCAGAGCCTGTGCCTTCGGGCACCATGAGCGCACTCGTCATAGCTGTGGCGACGTATGCTCGCGAGCCGAGCACACGCCTGAAGCTAGCGCAAAAGCTGCATCCGTCGAGGCGCAAACTCTGCACGGCCGTGCGCGATGGTGCCTTCAGTCGAGAGCTGAAGGTTTGAGAGTTTGCTGACGACGCCGCGAGTTATTCGCGCTTTTCGATGCCGTCGTGGGCATTGCCGCATCTTCAAAGACTCGTCGATCGATGCGTCGATTGATGGCACGCGACGTGCTTGGGTCTGACCCGCTGCATGGCCCCTGTCGGAGACATGCGGTTCGAGGAGAGATCGATGCGCTTCCCAAAGCTGATGCTCGCGACGGTCGTCTTCGCCATGGCGTGCGAGAAGAGTACGCCACTCTCGAACAGCACGGCGAACCTCGCGGCATCGCCGGCGATCTCGTCAGCAAACGGCTCGTCAGCTAACGGCTCGTCAGCTAACGGCTCGTCAGCGAGCGATGCACCAGTCAGCGCGGTATCGACAACGCGCCCGACGGGCCATCCATCTGTCGTGACGCCGACGGCCATTACTCCATCAGCCGCTGCACCTCCGGGAACCGTGGGCTCTACCACAATCCCCGAAGCTGCTCCCGGCGCAATCCCCGCGACGGCGATCGACCCGGGTTACGTCGCCGCTCGACCCGCTCCTCCGAGCGATGAAGGAAACGGGGAGCCGATGGATGACGTGGATGATGAAGAGGTTTCTGCCACCGACAAGTCCGGCGCTGACGACGTGGCTAACGAAGAAGCACCAGCGGGCCCGGTTGACGATTCGGAAGGTGCAGACATCGAACTGCGCGAGTGAGCGCTGGGTTGGCGATGTGCAGCAATCGAACCCGGGGGCAGTTGCCCAGGCACACGAGCTCGCGGTTCTTTCCGGTTTCTACGAGCGCTCGATGAAGCTCTGACTTTGGCGAATGCAACGAGACGACGGTAGCCATGTTCGTATCCAGACAGGTCATTGAAAAGCTCGAGGGGGAGCAGGTCGAGCTGCGGCGCGAAGTGAAGTACCTGAGGCGTGCGGTGGAACGCGGGGACAGCACGGCGGTGAAGGCGCACGCGGAGGACCTGGCTTCGCGAATCGAAAACCATGCATCTCTGGTCGATGCCGTGCTGGAAGCGGTGAGCGAAGACACCGAGTGAACGGCCGCGCCTGAACCGTTCCGCTCCAAGTTCGCGGGACGGCTCTCGGAAACGGGCGCGAATGCTCGACGAGGCCAACGTTCGGGGCGGGGCCTCTCGCAAACAGCGAATCGCCGCGACCCGTGCACCCGCCGTCGGCTGCGCATTGATAATGCGCCTCATTAACCGTACAGTGCAGCAAGAACACCAATGCTGCCCACCCGCTTACACAGCGTTGCCGTCTCGTTGATCTTGCATGCTGCATTGGTCGGCATCGGCGCGACGAGCTCGAGCGCGTCCTCGGGGCGTGTGCCGGCCGTCCGTCTGGCGGCGCTGGAGACGGCGATCGCGGTAGAGGCGACAGACGGCGATGAAGGCTCCTCTGCAGCCGCGTCCGCCCCGAGCCCTCCCTCGACGCCCGCGCCGACGGAAGGGGTATCAACCGAGGAGGCGCCCGCCGTCCGCCGGCGCGTGCACGCCGTTCGGCCCCGCCTCGCCGATCCACCGGCTCCCGCCGTCGTGGCCCCGACGCCCGCCCCCGCTCCGATCGCCGAGCCCGCCGTCGCGACTCCCGCACCCGCCCTCGCGACCCCTGCCCTCGGCGCCGCGCCCTCGACCGCCGGGGCGTCCGAGTCCGCGAACGTCGCCGCGGCGAGCCCGAGCGGCGCGCCGGGGGGCTTCGCTGTTGGAGTCGGCGCGCTGGGAAGTGCTGGCGGTGGCGGGGCGACGACCGCCCGTGCAGGCGGCGGACCGGGCTCCACGGAGGCCTCCGAGCCTCGCGCCGAGCAGCTCGCCCGCTACCTCTCCCAGGTGCGCACACGCGTCGCGCAGCACCGTGAGTATCCCTACCTCGCGCGCCGAGCCAACCTGGAGGGCACCATCTGCCTGCGCATCTCGATCGCGGCGTCGGGCCGCGTGCTCGGGGTGACGCCCACCTGCGGCGAGTCGCACGAACCACTCTTGGACGCGGCGCTGAAATCAGTGTCGAGCGCCGCGCCGTTCCCTCCCTTGCCCGCGGCGCTCGGCGGACGTCTCACCCTCGACGTACCGGTCGTGTTCGAGCTCGACGCGCTCTGAGAGCGCGAGCGGCTCTCGCTCAGCGCGTGAAGCGCACGCGGATCGGCGGCGACGTCGCGGCGATGGCGCGCCCCGAAGCGTCGAGCGCGGGCACGAAGCGGTGCCGACGCGCGCAGCGCAGGGCGGCGTCGCCAAACCCGTAGCCCGGATCCTCCACCACGGCGGCTCGGACCACGCTGCCCGCGGCGTCGACGTCCACGCGGATCACGACCCGCTCCTCGTCCACGGATAGCAGGTCCGCTTGCTCCGGCCAGGGGCAGCGCCAGTCGCGCGCTTCGAGCTGAACGGCTCGAGCCAGCGAGACCGCACCAGCAGGACGATCGGGGGCCGCATTGCGATCGACGGCCGGCGTGTGGACGGCGCGTGTGTTCGTTCCGTTCGAAGCCGTGACTCCCCCGGCGTAGCGATGCGCGTTGCCGGTGGCGATGTCGAAACCCGTGAAGTCGAGCGGAGCCTCGGGAGCGGCCGCAACCACCTCGGCAGCAGCCGCCGGTGGGGGTGGCGCGGCAGGCTCGGCGCGAGGGGCCGGTGCAGGGGCAAGCGCCGTTTTCTCGACCGCCTGCAAGGGTTTTGGCGGCTCGGGCGCAGGCGCTGGAGGAGGAGGCGGCGGCGGCACCGGCAGCTCGACGACGTGCTCGAACATCTGCATGGCGGTGGGCGACTCGACTCGCCGAGGCGCCTGTCCCCATTCGGCGCGAGACAGCACCACGGCGACGACGCCATAGAGCGCGAACGTGGCGAGGCTGGCAGCGAGCACCAGCCGCCCCGAGCCTCGTCGACCCTCGCCGAAGATGATGGCGGCCGGGCTCTCGAGCAGAAGGCCCCGATGGCTCGGGGGCGCCGACGGGCGCCCGTCGGGGGCGCCGTGGCGCCGTGGGCGCGCGCTGCCTCGCCGATTGCTCACGGCGCCGCCAGGTCCGTCGCGGGCGCGGGCACCTCGGGGCGCACGGCACCGAACGCGACACGGGTTAGCCCTGCAGCCTGCAAGCTGTCGAGCAGCTCGATGACGCGCCCGTGTTTCACGTTGCGATCGGCCTGGATGACCGCGCGCACCTCCGGGTCGCGCGCGAGCGCGCCGCGGGCACGCTCGCGCAAGGCCGCATCGGCGAGCGGTTCACCATCGACCAGCAGCGACCCCTCCGCGGGCACGACCACCGACAGGATCGTCTGTAGCTCTTTGCTCTGCGACGCCTTGGGCAGATCGAGCGGCACGGCGGGTGTCACGACGATCTTGGCAGTGACGATGAAGATGATGAGCAGCACCAGCACGATGTCGACCAGGGGCGTTACGTTGATACCCTGGATGATGCCGCCGCGACGCAGGCCGCTGCTCGCCACTAGACCGCCTCGGGGTCTAGCATCGACACCTGTGACGGCCGCGTGGGGTCCGGGTTTCCATGCTGAGGGGTCCGCGACGTCAGGTCGGTGCTGCGCGTGCGCGCGTCGCGCGGGCGTGACGGCGTGGAGAGATAGGCCAGCACGAGGCTCGCGAGCGCCTCGGCGTCGTCGAGCAGCACCGTCGCGCGGCGCTGGAAGTAGTTGTACATGGCCACAGCCGGCAGCGCGACCGCTATCCCGACGGCCGTTGCGACCAGCGCCTCGGCGATGGCCGCCATCACCGCCGCAGAAGCGACCTGGCTAGCTGACCCCGTCCCCGCCGTGCCCGTGGCTTGCCCCAGCTCCTCGAACGCCAGGATCACCCCGATGACCGTGCCGAATAGGCCGATGAAGGGCGCGTTGTTACCGAGCGTGCCGAGATATGTCAGCCGTACCTCCAGCGATTTGCGTTCCAGGGCGATGGCGCTCTGCATACCCTTGTCGGCGGCGTGAACCCCACGCGGGGCGAGGCGTAACCCAGCCTTGGCGACCGCAGCGCTGACCGAGTGGGCCGGCCCGAGCAGCTCGAGCGCCGCGTCGAACGCGCCTTTTGAGAGCGAGGCGTCGAGCCTGGCGGCGAGCTCACGCACCCCTTCGCTCTTTGCACGATAATAGAGCCAACGCTCGAGGCTGACCACCACGCTGAGCAGCGAGAGCCCAAACAGAAGCCACAGCACCCAGCCGGCGCCGAACTCGATGAAGAGGTGCTTGATCGTCTCGACCGTGTCCATGCTCTTCCTTTGCATCGCCCCGCGAGACTCGACCTGACGGTTTTCGTACACACGCGGCGCGGCCCGCTCGAGCGGGCCAACGTCAACCCCGACCCGATGCGCTCCCTTCGGCGACGAGTCGGCCGATGTCGAACCCACTCACTCAGCGGATACGCGACACTCCGTGCAGAAATCCCGGCACCGTCAGCAACCTGTCGGGCCCTGACTCGGCGCCGATGTCGATCAGCGTCGTCGTCGAATAGTCTTCCGTCGTCTCCGTGCCATACACACGGCCGTCGACCTGAAACCAGAGCACGTCGGCGGTCGAGGGCGGCAGCGCCTCGACCCAGCTCGCACCATCATCGGCTGGCGCCCATTGCCACCAGCGCCACGCGGCGCGCCCGGTGAGCTCCCACGTGACCATCGGGGCCGTGGGCGACGCCAGCGTCTCGTCGAAAACACGCAAGAACAAGCTGCCGCCCGGCCCGGGCACGGGCTCACCCGCGAGCTGTCCTCCCGCGACGTCGGCGAGCGCAACGAGATATTCCGGATCGATGCTGTCGGCGCCCGCCCGCACCCGCAAGGCGCACGGCGCGCTTTCGAGGCGTCCGAGGCGGTGTGCCGCCCCCGCGATCGCCGAGCTGACGAGGTAAGTGTCACCGGACGGCATGCCGACGGGATACGTGATCCCGCCGCAGCGCGTGTCGACATCAAAGCGAACGACGCTGTCTGTCTCGGTGTCGAGGACGAGCAGGCCCGTCTCCGGCAGCACGGCGTCGTTCACGTCCCAATCGAACCAACCCACGCTGATGAGCAGCTCGCTGCCGCGCTGTATCGGCGCGTAGCCGTACAAGGCGAGGTAGCCATCGCGCAGCGTCTCGGGTAGCGGGATGCTACCGAGCACGCGCATCTCGGCGGGATTCCAGACGATCAGCTGCCCGCCGCTCCGATCGGGATAATACGCCTTGGTGGGCGAGACGAAATAGAGCGTGTCCCACAGGTCACTCACCCCGTAGGCCTGGAACGACAGGCGCGCGTCGTTGATGAGACGCCCATCGTCGCCGAGCCGATAGCGGGCGATCTCGGGCGCCTCGCCGCTGCCGACGGCAAACCATCCGAGGTCGTACGCGGAGTAGAGCTTGGCGGCCCCCGGCACCTCGAGCGCCTGATCGGGCCTGACGCCCGTGCCTGCTTCGAGAGAAGGCACCACGTGGAAGTACGATGTGGTCGTGGTGTCATCCCAGACACGCGTGCCGAGCAAGAACGCCGGCTCGCCCCCCTCCCCCGCCCCGACCTCGGGATCTCGCGGTCGCTCCGGCGCTACCGTCTCGGACGGGGCGGGCTGCAGCGGCGCGACGGCGCAGGCCTCGCTCGAAGTGCCGACGCAGATGATGTCCGAGCCATCGCCGCACGCGGCCAGCAGGGCGACCAGAATCGGCGCGGCCATCGCTCGCGCCCCACGTCGCGGCATGGACAACCCCCCCACGGAGCGGTAACCAGCGAAGCAGTTCATGCTCCCCAATAATATCGACAATCGTTATCATTAGCAACCGCATCACCAGCAACGGTGACCGTTGCCGATGACGGGCGTCGCGTACTGGAACGGAAACTGACCGGGAGAGCCGAAGAATATGGGTCGCAGCGGGCGACCGGACCCTCCGCAACCGGATTGTCTCGGAACGATGGGTTTCGCAACGAGATGCTCTCCGCTCGCACGTCGACTCGGAGAGCTTCGACGATCGAACGAGACCGCAGGTCAGGTGGGTGACCGTCGGCACGGTGACCGTCGGTAGACGCCGGTCGGAGCGACCGTCACGGATTGGCTGACGAGAGCACCACCTTGCCGTGCTTGACGCCCTTCATCCCGATCAGGTGCTCGGCGATATGGCGGAGCTGCTTGGGCTTCCCTCGCAGCGCCACGATCTCGAGGCAGTTGTCGTGGTCGAGGTGTACGTGCAACGTCGCGATGACGGCCCCATGGTGGTCATGCCCGACCTCGAGCAAGCGGTCGGCGAGCTCGCGCTTCGTGTGGTCGTACACCAGCGTGACCGTCGCGACCGCCTCTCCGGTGGTCGACGTCGCCCATTCTTCTTCGATCAGGCGATTGCGCATCAGATCGCGCATCGCCTCGGACCGGTTGCCGTGCCCTGACTTTTCAATCAGAGCGTCAAACCGGCTCAACAGGTCGGACTCGATCGCGAGGCTCACACGTTCGGTTTCGGCCAATGTCCGCTCGCTTTATCTGGAGGACGCCGGTTGGCGCTCGCCGTCGAATTCGGCCGATTTTACTACCGTGTACCACGGCCTGTCAATCGGCCCTCTCGCGCGCCGGAATGGGCCGTTCGCGGCTCGTCTCACTCCTCGTTCAAGTCGATGCGGCCGAAGCGCGGATTCACGATCGTGTTGTGCACGCTGCCGAACGCGTAGCTGAAGCCAAACGTCGCCTCGAGCGTGAAGCGTGTCGGCTGCTCCGCTGTAAACAACAGGACCTCGGTGTCTTCGAGCGCGCGCTGGCGCACGTTGATCTGGTCTCGCACCCACGCGCTCCTGCCCTCGAACTGCAGGGAAAAGCCCTCGAACAAGAGGAGCGTCAGCTGCCCGGCGAGGGCGAGCCGAAACTGTGAGGGCTGCAGCAGAAACGAGTTGAGCTGGGCCGCGACCTGCACGCTGCCCCAGGGCTGGTTCACGTCAGCGACGGCCGTCAGGGCTTGATAGTGAAGAAGGTCTCGCAGATCGCCATCGGCGTTCGGCTCGAAGTAGTCGTTATACCAGACCCCCGCCTGGTAGAGCAGCCGGAGCTGCCGCGAGGCGTTCTCCGTATAGGGGAACAGGTTCAACTCCAGCACCGGGCCGTAGTGCGCATGCACCTCCAGATTGTCGAATTCGGAGGAGCGCACGGTGCCGGTGAGCCCGATCGCGTAGCGAGCGCCGATGGAGCGAGCGTAGAGAGCGTTGGCCGCGAACCCATACACGTCGCCCGAGATGGACGAGTCGTCCTCGAACTCGAACGCGCTGAGGGTTCGCCAGTAGCTCAGGCGCAACCGCAGCTTGTGACGATCGGTGATGCGACGGATCGTCAGGTTGCCGCCCACCTCGGCGAAGTAATACCCGCTGCCCGCCTCACCCTCGCCCTCGAGCTCGGGGATCAGCACCCAGTAATTCCACGGATCGGTCAAGCGCCCGAGCACCTCTCCGCTGCGCGGCGGCAAACTCAGCCGAAACCGCGACTCGTGCGGCGTGCCGAGCACGGCGGAGTAAAGCAACCTCAGCACCACATCGAGCAACTCTGCGCGGAACTCGACCTCGGTTTGTGCCGGGCCTCGTGTCACCTGGCGAGCCACGCTCGATGCTGCCGCGGTTCGCACGCTCTCCGGCCGCCCCGTGGCTACGATCCGTCCGCGCGGGACGCCCCTGTGGGGTTGCTGCTCGCGCTCACGCTCGCGATCGAACAACGTGAGATTGTAGGACACCCCACCGTTGCCTGCGGGCTGCGCCGAGATCAGGATCTCGAGATCAGCCTGGTGCCGGTCGCGCACCAGATCAAAGTTGCTGAGCTCCTGCCGCAGGTACGGTTCGAAGCAGTCGGTGGTGCAGTTCAGAAAGACCTGCGGGGCGCCGGCCTCCGCGGCGAGCAGCAGCTCTTCGTCCCCCAGCGTCGCCGTGAGGGCGAACCCGAGCACATACGCCATCACCGTTCTCAAACGCTTCATCCCGTCGATCGGCAGGGTTCGGGATCGGACGGGTCAGCGTTCATCGACGAGCGTCGAGCCCGGGCGCTCAATATTCGATTGCCATCTTTGCGTAGAAGGCGCGCCCCGGCCGTTGCACGCCGAAGAAGTCATAGACCTTCTCGTTGCTCAGATTTTGGACCTCGAGGCTGGAGCTCAGGCGGCCGGAATCGCCCTCCGTCAGATAAGTAATACCGGCTGAGGGCACGAGCTGCGACGGCACGCTCTCCTTGAACTGACGCTGCCCAAAGCTCTCCCACCCTCGATAAAACTCGTGCACGTAGCGGAGGTGGCCGAACAGCGCGAGTTCGTCCCGCGCAGCAAACACGCCGGCCACCTGCAGACGCCCCGAGGCGTTCGCGAACAGCCAGGGCCGATTGGGGATGCGATCGCCCTCGAACTCGACGAAAGTGCCCTCGTCCGAGGTGTTCCGGAACGACTGGTACGTCAGGTTCGCATCGAGCACCACGTAGTCTCGCGGCGACGTCCAGCCGAACGCCGCCTCGACCCCGAGCGAGCGGGCGGAGTAGACGTTCTCATAGGCCTGAACGCGATCGCTGCCGAGCAACACGATCAGGTCGTCGGCGCTGCGCAGGAAGCCGTCGAGCTGGCCGCGGACGCTGCCGGCGGCCGTTGGCAGTGCGTCGAGTTCGAGCGCCAGATTGATGTTGTGGCTGGACTCCGGCTCGAGCTCGAGGCTGGGCTGGACAAAGGCGGCGTCGCCGAAGACCTCGTCGGGCCGCGGCAAGCGCGTGGCCCACTCGTAGCCCGCCTTGACGAGCAGTCCATCGATGATGCGATAGCGCACGCCGTCTCCCAGTCCGATTCGGTTCGTATCGCGATCGCGCCGTCGGAGGATGTTCCCGGGCAGCGGCTCCTCGGTGCGCGCCAGCTGGAGGTAGTGTTTGACGAACGCGATGTTCTCGAGCGCATCGTCGAACAGCGAGAGCTCGTACTCCGCGCCGCTCACCAGGGTGTACAGCTCCCGCTGCGCGCTCAGCGCGTCGCGAGCGCTCGGGTCGGGCTGGCGCCGCTCGTCACCCGAGCGGCTGGAGAGGCTCGGCGCGACAGCCAGTCGCAGCTCGTGGCCGTCGGCGACGAGCCAGGAGGCGTTGGCGCGCGCGAAACCCGTGTGATCCCAGAACAGCTGATCCTGAGGGCGGCCCTCGCGCTCTCCGGGAATGGTGCGCTCGGTCACGCAGCGCCCGAACCAGTCGTACACGCAAGTCGCCACGTCGAGGTAGTGGAAGCGACCGTAGCTGTAGCCCGCGACGGTCTCGAGCGAGACGCTGCGCGCGAAGGTGTGCTCGTAGCGAACATTGCCCCCGACCACCGTCTCGCCGTAAGTCACCTCGCCATAGGGCACGGTCATCACGACGTTGTGCTGGAAGTCCTTGTCGTAGTCGGTGGCAAACACCCGCCCGCTCAGCCGCTTCGCCCACGGCTGCCGCTGCACACCGACCTCGACCCCGCCGCCGAACGCGCGATAGTCGTCGTGAAAACGATACACCGTGGCGTTCGACAGGCGCCCGCTGTCGTCGGGCACCTCGACGTCGATCGGGTAGTCGTTGTCGGCGACGTCGAAGAAGCCGTCGATGCGCGCGAAGAGCCCTGTGTCGCTCGCGAGCTGGGCCAATGCGCTCGCGCGTTGAACACCGAAAGAGCCGGTCTCGTACGACGCGGCGACGCGTGCTCCCCGGGCGGGCTCGGTGACGAGGTTGACGGCACCGCCGAGCGCATCGGCGCCGAAGCGCACCGGCACGACGCCGCTGTATATTTCGACGCGCTCGATCAGGTTCACCGGCACGTTGCCGATGCCGAACGGATAGCCAGAATACTCGAGCGGCAGCCCGTCGACGAAGAATCGAATTTGATCGTCGGTCAGCCCCTGGAGCGAAAAGCGTGTCTCGGAACCGAGCCCGCCGCTGCGGCGCACGCCGACCCCTGCGGAACGCGCCAGCACCTCACCGAGGTCGGCGCTCTCGCGCTGAGCCCGCTCGGTCTCGACGACGGCCACCGACTCCGCCGACTGGCGCAGGCGATCCGCGATGGCGTCGCCGCGAGCCGTGACGTCGAGCCCAAGAGCCCCCGGAGCTGCCGCCCCAGGCCGCCGGCCCACGACGTCTGGCTCGGGAGCTGCTGAAGCCCCTCCCGTCGCCGCACCGTCGGGGGCCACGAGCAGCGGCGGTGAAGGAGCCGGCGGCGGCGCGCTCGGCACGACGTCGGGGGCCGGCGGCAACCGAAACTCGTACCGGTATGCGATGCGCGATGGCATCGGCGTCTCCCCGCGCCGAGCCGGAGCAAAGCGAAAGCGCAGCGCAGCGCTCTGCGCCGCCGCGCCCAGGCCGTGACCGGGCTCGCTCGCGATCGCCGCGGCCGTGACCTGCCCCTCGGCGTCGATATCGAGCGTCAGCACGACGATGCCCTCCAGCCCGGCGGCGCGCGCGGATTCCGGATATTCAGCATCGACGAACTCGAGCAACGTGGGCGGATGCACCTGTGGCGGGACGTCTGCCGGGGGCGCGGGGGCAGCCTCGCGCGGGGCGGGCGCAGGCGCTTCAGCAGGCGAGGTCGGCGCCGTGTTCGGCGGCGCCGCTCCCTGGGCCAGAGTCGGTGCAGCGAACGACAAGGCGATCAGCAGTGTCGCCAGGGGATCGGGACGGGTGGAAGGCATGGCGACCGCGATGCGTAGCGGCCGTGGGCGAATAAGTGATATTGAGACGTATTGTCAATTCCGAAGCGCATTCGCGAGCATGCCACCACCCAAGATCGCCCGGGCAGGCACGTAATAGATATCGATTTTCATTTTCATTTAGGATCCGACCTGCGAATCTGCCGCAACTTCCATGAGTGAGCGTCTCATCGACATCCGCACCGAGCTGGCGGCCTCGCCGCGAACCCGCGTCGAGCTCGGTCAAGACGGCGTGCTTCACGTCCTCGCCGGCCCCGTCACCCTGCACATGGATCGCGCCGTCTGCGAGGAGCTGACGACCACGCTGGCTCGCGCCATGGTCGCGCTCGCCCGCAGCAATCGAGAGCGGCGCACGATGCCCGGCTTACGACTGGTCCGCGAAGCGACTCGCGACGAGGCGTCCGGGACGCCCGCGGGGGAGACCACGCCGCCGCCGCGATGAGCTGAGCTGAGCGCGCTGGGTCGACCTGAGGCACGCACGCCTGAAGCATCGGGCTTAAGGCGACCAGAGCAGCGGTAGCCATGCGCGCCCCCCTCGGGCGACGGATCGTCGCGAGCTCGCAGGGCGTGCTGCGCCTGAACTCGCTGAACCAGGCTGGGGCGCGACCGCGCTCTGGGCTGTTGTGGAACAAATCTTCGGCCATCGGGCCCCAGGCGCGACGCCGTGGACCGGATGGAGAAAGACCGCTCTTCGCGGTTCCGGGGATGAACCCCTCCGCCGCCTTTCGCCCTCTCGACGAAGGAAGCCCGTGCTCGACCGGGCAAGACGTCAAAACGCCCGGCGGAGTCAGGCCGGGCGTTTTAGTGGCACACGAACACTCGACTCAGAGGGGAACCTCTTCCGACTCCAGCGGGATGACGACGGTGCGTTTGCAGCGCCTGCATTTGAGCTCGACGCCCTCGCTAACACGCCGGGCCAACAAACTCCCGCAGGCGCAACGCAGGTCTTCGTGCGCGCAGGCCCCGAGGGGGCTCGAAGGAACAATGCGATCGTCAATTCGTGAAGTACGTGCAGATTGCGTCATGGATGTCCTCGACGACTCACCGTGTAGCCCATCTGCTATTGAAAGTCACTATCAATAATCACTGGCCGTCACACGCCGATTCGGTTTGATTTTGACCTTCGGTAAGGCTAGTGGCGGCGCATGAGTCGTTATCGGGGCCCGCGAGTTCGGGCAATGCGTGCGTTGGGCGTTCAACTTCCGGGGCTTTCGAGCAAGAGCCATGAGCGGCGGCCGTATCCCCCGGGCCAACACGGCCAGGCGCGTCGCAAGGTTTCTGAGTACGGTCTACGTCTCCTCGAGAAGCAGAAGCTGAGCCGCAACTACGGTGTCAGCGAGCGCCAGCTGCGCCGGCTGGTGGTCGAAGCGCGCTCCGCGGATGGCCCGACGGGCGAGCGCCTGCTCGAGCTGCTCGAGCGGCGGCTCGACAACGTCGTGTTCCGCGCGGGCTTCGCGCGCACCATCCCGGCGGCACGTCAGCTCGTCAACCACGGACATATCCTGGTCGATGGGCGCAAGGTCGATCGCGCCAGCTACTCCGTCGGCGCCAACCAGGTGATCTCGCTCCGCCAGCGCAGCCGCGAGCTGCCCCCGGTGGTCGGCGCGATCCAAGGTGCTCGCACGTTCGAAACGAGCTGGCTCGACGTGAACGCCACCGAGCGCTCGGCGAAGATGTTGCAGCTGCCCGACGCGGGTTCGGTGCCCTTCCCCATCACCGTCCAGCTCGTCGTCGAGTTCTACTCCCAGCGCCTGTGATCGGGGCCGTCGCACGGCCCGCCCCAGCGTGCTCCGGAGTGTGAACTCCGATCGCGCGGCGGGCCCTGGCGACGCACTTTCATAGTCCAAGCAAACACCACGGCTCGCGCACCTCGACGGGTCCCCTGATGTGGGGGCCCGTCTGCGTTTGCCGGATTTGCGCATTTTGTGCGGAGGCTCGCGAGCAGCGCGCGCTCGCCCGAACGGCGCGTGCGCTCAGCGCCCTGGCCGCCCCCGGTCGCCGGCTCTCGCAAAACCGCGGCTTTCGCGGCGCGAAGGCCAGCCAGCGGCCGTCGCCACCGAACGGCGACCACATTCGTCATTCGAGCGAAGGCGCAGCGTGCTTGCCGTGGGGAGCCCGGGGCGTCCGTATCGCGTCAAAAACGCGCGACGCCCGACGAGGGTCGGGGGCGGGAGGGTTGCCGTCTCCCGCCCCCATCCTCTGCGCTCACAAGAATCACTCTGTCAGAGTTGATAATGACTGTCAAAAACAATTGCTGACCCGATTCGAAAAAAATCGGGCTGCGGGGGAACAAGGCAACTTGGCGAGAAAGTCTCGACAGTCTGTCGGCAAGGGCGCTAGACGCTCGGATTCACACTGATATAGGATATCGTTATCAGGCGGCCGGTAGCGGCGCGACAGGGCATCGACAGATGCATCGTGCGCGTGGAAGTCCGCGAATAGACATGTCGTGCCATGTGCGCAAACCCGAGCCCTCGTAACCCGCTTTCGACCCACGCAGACGCCTCCTGGTCAGGCTCGCGGTACTCCCGGCGCGTGCGGCGCCGGATCGCAGGTACGGCCATCGCCCTGCTCCTTCCGTTGGTCGCGCTCCCCGCTGGCGCGGTCGAGGCTGATACGCCTGCGGCCGAGCAAGCCCCGGTGGAGGTAGACGGAGGCGATGACGTGCACGCGGTCGACGCGATCGTCGTCACGGGATCGCGCACGGAGCGCCCGCTGGGTGAGGCTCCGGTGGCCACCGAGGTCATCACGCGCGAGGAGATAGTGGACAGCGGCGCCCAGAACCTCGGCGAGCTGCTCGAGGAGCAGCCCGGCGTGTTCATCGATCGCGGAGTCGGTGGCGCGGCGCCGCAGCTCCAGGGGTTACCGGCAGACTACACGTTGATCCTGATCGATGGCGTGCGACAGCCTGGGCGCGTGGGCGGCACGATCGACCTGGATCGCTTCTCGATCGAGGACATCGAGCGCGTCGAGATCGTGCGCG
>Ga0247763_1000215_pt1 | contig 31568 bp, 28 predicted proteins | sample UWRJL141409B4_FD_179926 | JGI IMG/M metagenome (GOLD analysis project Ga0247763, IMG submission 179926) | Plant litter microbial communities from Arlington Agricultural Research Station in Wisconsin, United States - UWRJ-L141-409B-4 | ecosystem: Environmental > Terrestrial > Plant litter >... | reverse complement strand
GTCGTAACCTCAAAGGCCAGACGGTGTTGAGCCGTTCTTTTCGAGGGTTCTGCCGCGTGTCCAGCCATGATGGTCTGGATTTCGCTCAGGGGCAAAAATGTGAGCAGCTTGAACAATTTCTCGATATCGGCGTCTGGACGGCGGACAAAGTAGCCATACATGTCGTAGACGGATGTCTGATACTGGTCCAGCCAGACTGCATTGCCTGCACTCTTCCCAAACTTGGCACCTGAGGCGTCGGTCAAGAGAGGCACAGTAAAACCCACAGGATCGTCAAGCTCACTCTCTGCCGGAAGACGTGTGTGTGGGTTCATATCGCTTTCCCGGGCGGCCTTGACAACTTCGATTCCCGAAAGGATATTGCCAAACTGGTCCGAACCGCCAATTTGCATCTGGACCCCTCGCTGGTCCAGAAGCTGGAACCAGTCCCAGCCCTGCATGATCGGGTAGCTGAACTCAGCAAACGACACGCCGTCACCCTCAGTCATCTTTCTTTTGACTGTATCTCTCCCAAGCATTGGGCCGATACGGATAAACTGCCCTACTCTTCGGAGTACTTCCAGCATGGGCTGCTTATTCCACCAGGCATTGTTGTTCACCACACCTCGCCGCCACGCCCACTCCTTTTCATAGCCCCGTTTCCGTGCTTGGTCCTCAACGCTCTGCCATAGCTGCTTTAGTTGCTGTTGCGTCTTGATGATATTCATCGTCATATCCGTTTTGCTTGTGGGGTCTCTGCTCTTCAACCGGCCTGTGGGATCGCCAATCTTTGCAGTAGATCCGCCAACAAGACTGATAGCTCTGTATCCGTGCATGTAGAGCCAGAATAGTGGCATCAATGGCACCAGATGGCCAATGTGCAGGGAGCTGGCCGTGGGGTCGATGCCAACGTAGGCGCCTATTCGTCTCGTGCGCATAAGCTCTCGAATAGTCTCTCTCGACCTGCACGCACAAGTCAGTTATCGTGAGGTTGCAGCTGCGTTGACCAAGACAGTACACACCCGGCAACATGTTTAATAAAGCCCCTCTCCTCGAGCATGTCCCAGACATTTTGCGCCTCACCGCGCTGAATCATGGCTGCCCGATCATCCCAGCTTTTTTCTGCATCCTCCACTTTCTTGATGTATTTGGGACTGCGGCTCTTTGCCCTCAGAATCTCCGACTCTCTGGTGTAGGTGCGTCGGAAACCCAAGTTCAAAGTCTGGAACGCGGGCGCAAAATGGCCAAAGGCGCAGCTACTGCCGGAGAGCAAACCGCGTGTCGGTGCCATTGCGGTTCCGCTATGATGCGTCCTTACGTGTAATGACCGGACGATGCTAGCACATCTTCGAGGAGTGGGTAGTGTTGTCGCTGTGCATCATTTCACACTCGCAGCCCTGTCTGCTCCGTAGCCAAGCTCACTTTTTTCAGCAATCGATAAGCAGCCTCGTTGCGAACGTGGCGCGCTAGGGGACAAAGATGTTCCAAATCCGACAGCCCGGGGGGATGGCCCGGGGGTGGGGTTGTTGGCTGACATCAGTAGCAAGACGATTGGAGGAGCGAGCTTCCGATTGCCGAGGAACCAGGACGCATTCTTGTCCCGGACCCATCCTTCAGGACGCAGCCACGAGCACGAGCGAACAGAGCCGCAGAATAAAGCGACGATAAGAAACGCCACCTTCTCAGCAGAATCCGCGACGGCCAATTGACTGCTGCCGAACCCCGAGACCTGCGCGAAACAGCACATAATGGCATCAATTGCTCGCTCCGCTCTGCTGAGGCAGGCACCCGTCACAAGGCAGAGCGTGCTTGCTTCTGGCGCTCTCCGGGTCGCCGCTTTCCACACCTCAGCCAGGAGAAGCCTCCTCCCCCCTCTCCCGCGTATGTGGCATCCGTTTCCAAGCTGTGTATGGCAACCCAAACTGACTTACAATCGCAGAGCGTGTTGAGGGAACAGGTAACTCTTCCTCCTGGCCCTCCCCAGCCCAATCCCTACAGTCCTTTGACAATCTAACCTAAACCCCTTCCACAGTCAACGACCCAGCGCCCGTACCAGAGCCCTCACCCTCGCACGGCTCCTACCACTGGACCTTCGACCGACTCGTAGCCGCATCGCTGATCCCCCTGACGGTAGCGCCCTTCGCCGCTGGCTCGCTCAACCCCACGCTCGACGCCCTCCTCTGCGCTACACTTCTCGTCCACTCACACACTGGCTTCCAGAACATCATCACCGATTACGTGCCCAAGAAGCGCACCCCGCGTGCCCGCAAGTTTTTCACTTGGGGTCTCAACGCCGCCACTGTTGTGGTCGGTTTGGCTCTCTACGAGTTTGAGACGACTGATATCGGTCTCGTCGAGACAGTCAAGAGGGTCTGGGCGGCGTAATCGACGAAGAAAGCAACGGATGTGTCGGGAATAATTGAGGCCGGGGTGGACTATTTGCCTACGCCGCGACAAGTACATCAATCTGCTTTCTTTGCTTTCATCATATTTCCTCTGTTTGGTGGCGGAAAACGGCATAGTGTGGACGCAGTATACCGGTACGGGGATTGGCTACCTTGAACCCAGTAAAATTAAACTATCCACCTGACACGGATAGCGACCAGAAAGTATGGTTGGCTCCCTGGCTGTCAGACTGTAGTAGTTGGTTTTGTGGTGGTTTTCGTGTTGATTGGGCTGCGCTGCCGCAGACCGATACCGCGTATTCAACCCCTTTGTAAGCATAGAGCTAGCAGATGACAAAAAAGAAGGTAAACGTTGTCTGATTGAGATGGGACTTGGCACATGAAGAGCACTCACTGACAAATGCGCACAACGTTGCAATCCAAGTTATGATGGTAGCACGACATAATCCGGTAAACTGGCCACGATGATGTCACTACACCACGAGACCGCGACAAGTTGCACACGCTCAAGTTGATAACAAGCTCGAGATATGATGATAGCCGACCACCCACAAGTAACACTACGCTTGACTCTGTGAAGTGATGGCCTTCGAGTTTGTCTAAGGTCAAGCTGGAAGCACGTTTGTGAGGTGAGATCTTGTCCAGCCTGGACTCTTCTTCTTGCCGTGATAGCCATAGATAACGCTCTCGAACGCCTCGGGGCAATGAAGCCAGGGTAGAAAGGAACCATAACAGAAAAAATTCGGCGAGTCACCAAGGACTCTGTCTCTAGACAAATCGAAAGCACTTCCCTGACCCCACAAAAAAACCAGCTACATTCGACACGAAGGTAAGCCGAACTCGCTTTGTTTCTCGGTCTTCTAAGAGATGACAGAATAATGCCAAATGATGAAAAGTGAAGGTTCCGCCCGCAGGTTCCGCATAATGTTGTTAGACTGACAGATTATTTATTAGTATTCAGCTACCGGTAGTTCACTAATTGGAAAGTATGATTTAGTCAGTCACCCATATAAGCAGACAGGCACCTCAGGTGCGGATATGGGTGCGTAGGTGCCTGCCTATTCACATCGAGCTGTGTTATGCTTTCCCGTTGGGTGATTGGATAGCAAAACAGAAAGATGAAGCACGTGGTTTCGAGCATGTTTGTGAAAGACTGAACGGAAATGGCTGATAAACGTTTTTTTTTCAGGTTGGAGAAGGTGTGACTGGGGCTGACATTGATAGAAAGCCGTACCTCATCGGAAAAGGGGTTTTCTTGTTTCTAGGCCGGAGAAAAACGGACGGGGTGATGTCTCCGATCCAGTCTGCTGGAGGATTTCACGCAAACCCAACGCATTGTTTTCCAACCCATGGTATCAAGAACACCCAAGTGTGAAAAAGGATTTTAGTCGCTAGAGAGAAAAAAAGAGAAAAAAAGAAAAGAATAATCCAGGTACGGCAAATCGAACACAAAAGCTGCTAGTTTTTGCTAAAATCACAGGCGCGGCAAAGACAAACACAAAACGCCAGAGCTAGCTAATTTGAGTACCACAATACCAGCGTGCCTATCTTTGTTAATAGTAGGAAACTTTGATTCTATTCTATTATGCCAAAGTCGACTCGACTCCTGACAGCTAAGGGTATTGGCGGGGGGTTAGACACGAAGACTGAAAAGGAGCTCTGCTAAACTAAAACAGAATTACGTAGACTAGAAAGTGGAGAATCGCCACTCACAGAAGCCACTTGCATCCCATGTAAGCCCGAATACCCTCTAGAACAACTAGTAGGCGTGAAAAACACAACGGTGGATGGACGAGGCAACCTGTAAAGCCCTTCCGCTAAAGCTCACCTATGCCCCAGACATTCCTGGTTGCTGAATGTTACATACTGGGATGGTGGACTGCCTTCACTCACATAACGTCCGGTTTTCCAGCTTAAATTTCTTCATATTACCATTACGCCCCCACCCGCAGCACCTCTACCCCTAATGGCTCAACCTCTATCGCAGTAACTGGTCAACTTCTACTATGATCTAATGCCAACAAAGACAGGCATTAAATAGAAGAGAAAACAACAGGAAAACAGTTGCCAGTGTAAGCGTCATTCGTGCCCCCGCTAGTGAACATTAACATCACTGTAGAAACTGGAAAACATGTCCATAAACCTGCCTCGCGTATCACCTCATCTCAAAATGTACCACTATTGCTCCCCACTTAGGCAGCTCTTCTTCCGTCTTTGGAGCGCTTACCACGCTGCTTGCAATCTCTACCTTCAGACTGGCAATACTGGCCACATCATGCAACCTACCGCTTGAAGTTAGGACTCGCTTTTGGAGGTTGAGTCGTAGATATACCTCCACATCCTGGGGATCCAGGCTGGCAAGTTGCCCAGAAGCTACCTTGTCGACCAAGGCTGCCGTCAGCGGTACCGTCCCCGATACATCTAGGTGAGCCGCGGATATCCCATGTGCGTCGGTTGAGGCGAACACGCCCATCATGCCAATATGGTTCTTGCTAAAGGGCCACTGTCGGGGATCTCGGGGAGCATCTCCGATAAAAATATGGATAGCAAAGGGTTCACTGAGTGCTTGTTTCATGACTCTGATGTTGGCAATCCACTCGCGGTACTGGTGGCCGCTGAAAACGCCCTTGTTGACCGTTTCTGCCGGATTTTCTTCGTTTGATGTTTTTCTCTTGCCTTGGCTTCCTGTTTGTCCGAAAACCTGTCTCTCCGCTCGGGGCATTTTTGTGTCCGCGATTTTTGTCCCCTTCATGAATGAGCTTGCTGGACTCGAGGCGCCATATAGTCGGTTAACCGCCTTGATGACACGGGAGCGCGCCTTTGTGCTTGTATTTGGTCCCGCCATTAGCTCGGGGTATGTATACCCGAACTTAGTATAATCTCGAACTGTGTCGGACGTCCAGAAAATGCCATCTGCAGAAGCAAAGAATGGCGTAAGTGCCGTGGTGGAGTCCTGTATCTCTCCTTTGGACGTCGTATATGATGCCAATGTAGCTGCTTGCGGTGTGACCCAGGTGTCGGGGTACAAAGCCTGCCAAATAGCAAAGATTCGATCAACGTTGGTATGATGCAGCCAGAAAATGGGATCGAAACCTGAGTACGGTATGAATGACATGTGGCCTCCTTGAGTATTCGGCTGGCCGAAGCCGCCGCCGCCAGCAAGAGTATGCACCGTATCATGCAGGGATTCGAGGGAGTCGTATGACTCATTGCTACCCAACGGAATCCAGGCATTGTTGCTGAATGATGTGTAGTTCGCATTGTTCGAAAAGAGATTATACAGTCGCTGGCTCACGGACGGAAGATTCTGGTCGAAGTTTCGGGCCACCAGAGAATTATTGGAGATCGCTGTGTTGTCATTGGTCGTTGGACTTCTAAGAGTACTCGTCCACACGTTCCACTGCTCTTGTTAGGACACTGCTGCTTGATATGCACAGTAAGTTTCAACTTACTGGGCCATGAAGGAACGCGGTAGCGTTAAGGGGCTTAAATGTGTAGCTGTAGAGCGGGTTTGCAATACGTTGTCGTCCGTTTGGGCCATCGACATCTATCCACGAGTTCCCGCCAATACTGAGAGGGAAAACGCTCTGCCCAGACGGCGCCATGGCGGCCCAATCCCAGTAGGGTATGCGAAATCTCGCGGCGGCGGCTCGGTGTCGGTCTCGCGAGGTGCCTGAGGGATAAAAGGCCGCGATTGTCTGAACAAGATCATACATGACTTGCTGCCAAAAGTTAGTGGTCCCTTTGACGAATACAGTGACTTGCTAGGTACCTCATAGAGGACCAAGTAAGGCCGATGCCATGTTGGGAACAGAATCGAAGAGTGTGTACAGTAGCCCGTGTTCTCGTTCCCAGGAGTCGGGCCAACGCCGCCCCATGTTTGGTGAGGAACCCCGTGAATACCTGCGGGACCGTCAGTCATTCTTTGGTTCTTGGTAGCATAGGCAGTAGCGCGTGGGACGGACCTGTCAACCCGTACCACGAAATAGGTGATTCCTGGTTGGTGAATTGTAACATGCTAAGGGCGAGAATGTAAAGTGACCACTGCTCGTGGTCTTGTTCAAGTTTGCGGATCTCCAGCCTAGGTTGAGTTGCCATCCCCATCTCGCCTCTTGTGACCAGGGGTTCGTCGACCTGGCGTTTGATGTGGTGCGAGATATCGAACCCAAAGTTGTAAGAGCCGTGCTGGCCCAAGATGGCGGGAAGCAGAGAGACAATCACGAGGAGTAAGAAGACGGGGGCAGCCATTCCGGTAGATTCTTCGCGTTCTCGCTGCTCTGTCCCGAGTGTCTGACAAGAGGTGGGTAACTCGAAGGGGAGGAACTCGAAGACAACCGAGCAGTACGACCAGCGTCGTAGGTAACAGCAACTTGGGAGGGGAGTGAGGAGGAGCCAACAGAGCGAGTGGAAGCTGCTGGGTGCCGTTGGGCGACCCAGGAAATTACGTCTAAGTCTGAGGAACCTACGGCTGCCAGTAGGGAGGAACGGGTGCTAGATGCCGAAGAAATGAGAAACCTCAAAGAAAACGGAGTCGGGTCTGAAATTTCAGGACAGACGAAAGCTGCAGTCAAATGCTGCGACCCTGTTGGATACAAGGAAGGAGCAGGGGCCGCCGCGTGGTGTGGGAGGCAGATTTCTGGGCTCATCGCGCCTTCCACGTATCATCCCAAGGACCAGATGTCGGTCAACGGCTGGGGCTCCCTTGCAAGAGGAGGACCTAGTCGGTTGTGCACTAAAAATACAGCAACAGCCCAGGCAAACAGAAGCCCAAAAGGAGCGGATAGCTGCATGGTATAAAGGGGCCACGACATGCAAACGCCCGCAGAAAAATCAGCACTCATGTCACCATGACGGCTGCCTGCATACATCCATCTCATCAGTGCTACCACCGAGATTGCGCTCACCTCGTGGCTTTTTGGGTCTCAGTCAATCCGAGACCGCTGATGTTTGGGCAGTGGAACTTGCGACGAGCGCTGGCAGTCGATGAATGACCATTCTAGCCTGTTGTTCTATCGCCGTGCTACGCTACAAAAAGTTCAACCAACAAAACAAGAACGCCCTACCTGTTTCCCGTTTCCCAAAAGTTATCTACGCAAGCAGCCCACTCTGGAGTGGCGTAAACTTCGTCGGCCTCAGTGGCCCTCGGCGGATGGCATCTTTCTTGTCAACCTTGTACTTCAACTTGACGCCCATGGCCGCGAGTTCGGCGTCCAGGAACTTGAGCGCGCCGGGTACGACCACTTGCGTCGTATTCTCTCCTCCGATCCACTGAACGCCGTGCCCATCTTCCCATATCTCGCCGACCAAATTCATGAGATCTAGGTCCTCGATGTCATCGAGTTGCTTTGCACAGTTCCGGCATCGCACGGTGCCGACTGCCTTCTTCTTCCCGATGAATGGGGATACCGTTGGCTGGACGGCCAGGAAAGACCCGCAATCCCGACATATCCACGATTTGGAGTAATCAGAGCAGTTCAACAGCCGGTCTTGCAATAGGAAGGCCGTTCCATGGGCAAGGAGCGCATCGCGTTCCATTTCTCCGACACGGATACCACCTCCCCTCTTTCTGCCTTTGATCGGCTGGCCTGTCGTGGGCACGACCGGACCTGTCGTTCTGACTTGGTACTTGTCGTTCACCATGTGACGCAGTCTCTGGTAATAGACGCAGCCAATGTAGATGTCAACGGCAAACTCTTCGCCTGTGATTCCCGAGTACATTGGTTCGTTTCCATGATAGTTGTAGCCAGCCATCATGAGTTGGTGACCAAAGTAGTCGGCTGCTGTGTTCTCCTCATCGAACTTGAAGGGTGTGCAATCCTGAGCGAGACCGTGAAGAGCCCCCGACTTACCAGCTAGCGATTCGACAAACATGCCGATAGTCATACGAGACGGAAAAGCGTGTGGGTTGATGATGACATCGGGCTGGATGCCTGATTCCGAAAATGGCATATCAACAGCCGGCCACTTTTGGGAACAGACACCCTTCTGGCCGTGTCGGGATGAGAATTTGTCGCCGATAACAGGAGAGCGAGGTATCCGGAGTTTAATCGACACCGTCTGGAGTGGCTCACTGCCTGTATCACTGCCAATGATGCGGACTTCCTCCACAAAGGCATCTTCGGAGTCTTTATACTTTTCAAAATGAGTGATGCCGTCTCGATTGACCGGCTTGCCATTGTAATCGGCAGAGACTGTGTGCCATGCGCAAAGAACGTCGCCTTCTCGAACGAGCCGCCCGACAAAGGGGAGTCCATCTTCATCGAGCATGGCCTTAATATGCGCTCGAATGGTGCCACCGGGGGCAAACCCAAACATCTTAGTGATGCCACCTGACGAACGCGTCCTTGAATCGTCCTTCAGGCTGACCTTTTTGGTCTTGTAAATCGTGCCGTGACCAAACCCTCTCTCGTGCGCCGATTTATTAATGATCATGGCATCGTCCATGTCATACCCCGTATATGAAATGACAGCTACTACGGCGTTCATACCATTGGGAAAGTTGTCAAAGCCATAGGTATTGTGCAGCGGCGTCCTCACGATTGGTGTTTGTCCTGTTTGGAGGCGGTACATCTTGTTGTCTGTACGGTGCGCAAGCGCGGTTCCTGGTGTTCCCATACTTTGCTTGCCCATCTGACACTGGTACATGTTACGGGGAGACTGGTTGAAGTTGGAAAACGGCGTCATGTTGGCGAGAATGGAGAGTATGTCGGTAGGATCAAATTCGACGTGTGTCGAGTCACCCGGAGTGATGTCGGACTCGGCAATTGCAATCGACATGTACGGCTGCTCGTACGGCCCAATATAGTCCTTTTTGTCCAGAGCCAGGTACTTTACCGGCCGAACCATCCGCGCCGGCGTTGAACACATGTAGAGGCCTGGATAGGAGCCGCTTTTAGATGGGGGGACGTACCCGAGTTCAAGCTGGGCGGGTACTCCGTGGCCACCTTCAACTTTGAGATGCCGGAGAGTGTCCGCAATTTCCTTGCACTGTTTAGGTGTGCACCAGCCAATAACCTTTCCATCAAGCATTACTACGACCGCCTCGCTCGTCGAAGCCGAGGATATGCTGGCAACACCTAGCTCGGATACGATACGTGGAATGGCAGATACGTCAACTGCTTCTGTCATGATCTTGCATTTATGCGCCATGTGGTTCAATAACCCACAAGGAGAACCATCAGGGGTGTGGACAGGGCACATGAAGCCCCAGGACTCGGGAAGCAGCTTTCGCACCGTGGTTGTCTTAAGCTGCGCGAAGAAGCTACCACGATGGACCATGCGGAAATGGCTGATAAATCTTAAGAAGTTGAGCTTCTCGGCAACAACAGTGAATCCGGACGTTTGCTGAAGGTCAAGGCCGGAAGGACTTATTAGGTTTCCTGTCGACATAAAATACTCCAAGGCTTGGCCGATGTTCTCATTTGTCCGCCGGAAAGTCGCCGCGGGGAAGTCCTTTTTGAAGGTTGCGGACGTGAAAGATACCGTAGGGTTCTTTCTAAAATACTCGCGAAAGGCCAGCCGAACGCCAACAGTCAGAAGCTCTTCCATTCTCTCCTTCAAGATCATACCGTAGAGGAAACCTCCAAGGAGAATTTCCTGGTTCTGGACGGCATCAGGGTTGTCGACTGCGCAATCGCCGGCGACGAGGGCGTAAAGCTTCTGGCACATGAAGAGGAGCATCTTGAATTTGTCGGTATCTTGTTCCTCCGTCACTTTCATGCAGCCAAGGTGGACTAGGACGACTTTTCGCAGAAACTCGGTTCCCACATCGTAGTCGGACGTATTATCTGGCACTCCAAGCACCACCCTGAATTTCTCTCCAAGGTAGGCCCGAGTTTGCGTTTTTGAATAGAGTCCGTACACCTTATACGTCCGGAGAAGCAGCTCGACACGGTCGGTGAGGAAGGTGTTTTGAACCCCCGAGGACTCGGGCGGACCAACCAGTCCCTCGAAAATCTCGCGATCGTTTGTGTCAACGAGGGCCTTGAGAATCATCATGACAGGAACGAGATATTCGTTTTTTCTCCAAGAGAATCTGAAGGTGACATTACCGTCGCTGAGGTAGTGCAGGACATTGGTCTGCGACGTCTCGTCGGGCCGAACGGAACGCACTATAATACCGTATGGTGTGTACGCGGGACCGCGATTTGTGAAACTTGGGCGGATAATAGCCAGCGGGAAGTTTCTCTTATTGACAAGGAGCAGCCGAATGATTTTCTCGATGCCGTTGATAATGAAGTACCCGCCTAGTTCTTCCGACTCTTCTTTTCTGGCAACAAGTAGCGCCGGGGGGTTATTCTCGAGGTAGCATTTATTTGACTGAAACAGGGAAGGTTAGCGGCGTGTGGGAAATGCCGGTAGCGTCTTGTAACTTGCCTTGATCATGATAGGCATCTGGCCGAGCTCTCTGACAAACTCGTGTGGTTCACCATTGTTGATCCGGTATTCGAGTGTCGCAGTGAGCTTTCCACGGTATGAAACATGTCGCTCTCTGCACTCTGCTGGATATATCTCCCTGTTTTTGGCGTACTTGTTGATCGGCGGGACTTGGGACTTTTGCAACGAGATGCTCTTGTATCGAATCGTCAATTTGTTCTTATCCGCAGGGGCTGCCCTCTCGTCGCCATCGAAGAATGTCTTGATACCGATCTCAGCCAGCGCTTGGTCAATCAATCCCGGCTTTCCATCCTTGGAAAAGAGGGCATTGAAAGATTCGATGTGAGGATTGACAGCGGCTTGGAGTGCTGGGTACGCCGAGCGATCGGTGGGCGGATTTTGGAACAGCTTTTGGCGTCGCGCAATATGATATTCGTGATCCCACTTCGTGCTAGTGCGCTCGGGGGCCATATTGAGAAACCCGTCCGTGGCAAATTGCCAGAGCCACTGCGTTCTGAAGTCGGAGCGGTGTTGAATTGGCCGATTTCGAGGACGAAGATGGGTGCAACAGCAGACTTGTGAGCATCCCGCAACTTTTTTCCCCTTATCTCTTATCGGAAAGTAACTTAGCCCCACCCCGCGCGTCGTGGTGGGGCGGGCCCCAGACCCATGCTGCATGTCAACAGGTCTACCGACATGCCACGGAGACGACATATCAAGAGATACAAGCGTCAGATGCTCTCGTTTTCTGAGGGCGAATGGCCACCATAGACCTCCCTGAATGTTGTTTGCAGTACCATTATAGAATGCGGGCCTAGTAAATTGTTTCTGATATATCTTTAGGTACCTACTTCTCCGCCATCTGTCCTGCACGGACCGGATTGGCAGGGCAGTCCGGCCTGTGGTGTTACCGTCACTTCCGCGCCGCCAATCCTGCATTCATCGACCGCGTCCAGTCTCATCCTCAATGTATCATGAAAAGAGAGCTAGTAGCACACGAAACGGAGCCGGTCGTCAAGACACTGTTATCAGTCGAGTCCAGCAAACGGGCCGATACAATGATGGAGAGACGGCTAGACCGTCCCTGCCACTCTCTGCCCCTACGTATTAGGGAGCAAGCCCTATTGTCCAGCTTCTATGTGCTTAACTTTCACTTGATGCGGGATTCATCAAAAAGGTTTGTGTATTTGTGTTTTGGGTCCGCCAAACTGCGAGTGGCTTTCTCTGCGCGTTTCACCCCAGCAAAAACACCTCTCCCAGGCTGGGAGTGCCCTTGTCATCAAGGAACGGGATATTGCTCGGGACCTTGATGATGCCTTTGCGCATGAGTGGACCAGTTCTGAAGAGGTTGAGGTTGGGTTGTGGCCGGTGGGGTCCGCCGAGGTCGCCGTAGGTCGGCCGGTGTACTGTTTGGTTTTTGTATTGGTTGACCGAGGTCCCTCAGCTCCATGCTGGGCTGGACGTTGTGGCCGTGGGTGTTCTTGGGATCCGTATGCGCTGGACCTACGAAGCAGCGTTCTGGTTCCGGGAACGTTCAAATGTGTGGATTTGGGCAATAAAAGCTAGGCCGGTGTCTGCCCCTTGCCGGCCGCCCTGCGGCCCTCTGCAGGCGCGCGAGCTTGCGGGTTACGGGTTGCGGCAGTTTGCCCTATAGTTAGCGGGACGGCCGGAACAGGCAAGTTCCACCTGGCCGCGCTTCGCGGCCGTGTGCGAGTTTTAAACAAGCCCGTCGTCATCCAGTAAAATTCACAGCACACACAGCACCTCAACCGCTGGCGCCCCCAATGGCAGCCGCGCACACCGTCCGCTCACTCAACCGGGCCGCGGCCTGGTTGAACAAAGTTGAAGCAGCTTGCTCTCCATGTCCCAAAGCAGCCAGCGAAACCTGAGGAACTCCCACAGGATATGGTCTACCCAGGTGCCTACTTTCTTCCATTGGCAGAGCTGCAGCTGCCTGCCCCAGTCGGTAGCTAGTAGGTACCAAAGTAGCTCCTGCTTCTCTGCCAACCAGGCTTGCTTACATGGCCGCGGCCATCGGGCAGCCTCATCCCAGGCTGCGCCGCTTGCAACTACGGTGCGATGCGTTCAACGACCGACGTGACCTCGGGCGCGCCTGTTTCCAGGTTTCATCATTGCTGATTTTGTTGAGAGTCACTCCCGTTGTTGCGCTTGGGGCCGTTACAATTTGGTGCCGCCCATTGGCTTCCTCGGCGTGGGGAACCCTTGAAAGCTTGATCGCCCAATCACTGAAAGCTACAACCCCGCTGTCTGTTGGTGGCCTCTGCCATCATTCTGTCCCAGATCAACAAGCGTCAAGCTCCGCACCTGCGTCGAGCGTTTGTGCATCCTGCACCAGATAAGTACCGCAGCCGTCCGGGCAGATCGGTCCTGTTCCGATTGCGCTCTAAGCTCAAGTGATCTATGGTGGAGGAGCAGAGAGAAAGATTCGAGCTCATAGCCCTACCTAGGCACCTATCAGCAGACGAGGACATTCCTGGCGACGCCTTCCTGCTCCAACGCCCCAGATCACGGCAGCAAAACCAGACCAGAGCGCGAACATCGCCCCTTCCCAGTCCCTGCTGCATCATCGGCAGCCGCAAGCCTTCGCCGAACCTCAAAGTACCCATTCTCTGCCCTTTTCGCGAACTACACCTTTCCCATCTGTCATCCCGTCATCCGCCTAGAACTAGGTACCCCGCTGTCTTGTGCGCGATACGACGGCACCTCCCCGGACGCCTCTAGTTAACCCCCCATCATCCCCTGCTTTGGCCTTCTGTCACCCGCTCGACTGCTGCCGCTGCCGCCATCGCCGCTCGCCGCTCGCCAGGGCTCTGCATTGACGGGGAATCTAAACCTAGTCAGGCTGGCCGTTCCTGGCTTCGAAGCCGCCGCTTTCGCTCATGATCACAGACGATCACCTCGCAAATTCGACGTCTTGTTTCCATTCTTGCCGTCGGGCTGCTCCACCCCGGCCTCGCACACGAATGAAACCCTGGTCCTAGCTAACCGCTGTCTTGTTCAACATCACAGCTTCCACTGAGGCACGGACCACACCGCAACGGAACTTGCACAGCAGCTAGATTGCATCCCTTGGTGGCATCTTCGTCCGGTGGGCCTGGATCGCTCGCCTGCGCTGCCCCGCGCTTGCTGTCGCCGATTCACAAAGAAATCACTCTGGCACTCTGTCTGCCCACGAAATTGCAGGGAAGTCATCGGGCTCGGGTCATACGAGACATTTACTCCTATATTTTGTGCCGACTTAAAAAGTCTGAGCGCCAGAGTATATTTAAACTCTCTGAAGTGAGACTGCTGCCATCCATCCCACAACCTCCTCTCACCGACTGCGTTGTTGCCCGGCTTCGATCCGCGCGACTTTGCTCCGACAACCACCTTACTAAGTCTTCCTCGAGCGACTATACTGCTTGCCGCGCTGGCACCCAATCCATTCGCAACCATGGCGGGGGTATTCAAGAGGGTGTATGAGTGGCTGCTCAGGACCTTTTGGTAAGTGAGCAGTGGATAATTGCAAAGCCAGTCTCAAAAGCTGTTGGGGACCGTCTTCCGTGTTCACATGTTCCCTGGGGACAAACTGGATCTTTGCGCTGACGCCCTGGACAGGGCAACTGAGATGGACGTGACGATGGTCGGACTACAAAATGCGGGCAAAACATCTCTTCTCCGAGTGCTATCGGTGAGTTCAGGGTGGGCGGCTCGGTGAAGGCCTGTTGTGAATACTGACGGCGATTTCTTGCCTAGGGCGCTGAGTTCGAGATCGAGTAAGCACTGACCTCAGCGGTTGACCTTGCCCTTCCTGCTTGTAGACGTGATCGAAAATGCTGGCCCTCTTCATTTCGTGTCTCCGGCTGACCTCGCATTATAGCACCATCCCGACTGTCGGTTTCAACATGAAGCGAGTGCAAAAGGGGCATGTGACACTCAAGTGCTGGGACTTGGGTGGCCAACCCCGCTTCCGCCAAATGTGGGAGAGATATTGCCGTGGTGTCAACGCCATTGTTTTTATCGTCGACATTGCCGATATGGCTCTCATGCCCATGGCGAAAGAGGAACTTCACATCCTCATGGGTAACGAGTCATTGACTGGGATTCCGCTTCTTGTCCTCGGCAACAAATCTGACCTCCCGGACAAGTTGACAGTGGACGAGCTGATTGACGTTATGGACCTCAAGAGCATTTCGGGCCGCGAGGTATCGTGTTACGGTATTTCGGCGATGCAGGAGACCAACTTGGATGCCGTTATCCACTGGTTGGTGAAGTATGCCAACAGGTAACGGGTCATCCTGGATGCGCTACGCAGCGCGTCCGTATCTGTTGGCTTTGCTCAGTTCAGCATGTCCAAGCGTTTGAGCTAAGGTGGTTTGCAACGTGGGACTGTTTTTTCTCTTTTCGTTTGCACTTTGTGTTGGTTGGTGCGGGGAAAAAAGACCTTCGAATCTCGACCGGCAACGGTTCATAATCCTTCCCGTTCATCAGGTTGCGGGATGAAATATCTGCAACAAATCAGTTCTTCTCGGCCAGTCAGTCATCAACAGCATATCCTGATTCCAATTTGGGCCTGCAGGCTTGACGGTTTGTCATATCTCGAGACGAGTTGGCGTCCTGAGATGCGGGGGTGGGAATGAGATGTATTGACGACTAGATGGATACTGGCACTCGCCACCCGCAGGGGTTTTTCCTTGTTTGAAGGACGGTGACCTGTGGGATACGACAGGCGGGATCATGGCTCATGAACTGCCTTTGGTTGCTGTGTTGTGTTTTGGATAATTTGTATTTTGAAGGGCGATTCTGAACGTTTTTCACGATGATGATTTGTGGAATGAGTAACGATGCGTCAGCTGTGACCGATACTGTAGTGATGAATGGCGACTTTCCATTCAACAGCTGAGGGCAGTGAAGGGCGCCCCGCCTGGGAAGACTTGGGTGGCAATTGAGAGGCGCGCCCACACAGCGTGGTGATGGTGGGTAAGAGGTATCGCAGTGGGGCGGGAACCTTAACGCCGCTGCAATTTCTCGCGAAAACAGAAGGGGAAAAGTGAAAAGGGAAACAATGAGAATAGTGAGTAGATGGAGCATGAGAATTGAAAAAAAAAGGAAAATCTGCATCGCAATTGTCGAAAGGAGACCGCGGAAGGCCCTGATACTTCAACTACACACAGACCATTTTGACCATTTGACGTGTGATGGTTTGATTGGCTAGCTTCGATGACCTGGCAAAATCCCATCAAACCCTACAAGAAAACGAGCGAAAGCAACCGAGGGGAAAAAAGAAAATTCGGGTCGCTTTCGTCAACACGTCCTCTTGCTGGAGAGTTCAAGCGGCCCTAGATTAGAAGACAAGACAAGAGGGCAGAGAGGCACGACACGGTATTTTGCCTTTTTTCTCCACGCCCATGGCGGAGATGGAGATTGATCCTTCTCGGGACTGCAACACTCGTCGAAAAGAGACGCACCAGGTGTTGTGCAATCTGAAGCTGCATGATATTGGATGGAAATGGTCCTACACAGTACCTCGGGACTGATCTGCCTTATTCTGTGCCGACGGGACCTCCAATATTCCCTCGAGCTTCCGAAAAGACGGCATTCCGGGATTTTGAAGCAAGAAGCAGCACCTACTTTGAACGTGGATAGATTTCATCGGTGCCTGCAATCGAATCCCAGACCCCAAAGCTCAGGGCCCCGGATCCTCACCGGCTAGATGCGGCCGCCCGTGTCTGAAGCACTCACCGTCCAGGCAGTCGCTTATTCTTCAGACGCCTTTGACCTTATCCGGCAGCAGCGCCGATGACATTCTGCCACTGAGCATTCCTACTATACAGAAGCAGCTCAAAGACAACACCAAGTGCAAATTGACGGTACAGAGATCACAATCTAGATGTTAGCTCCCAAGTCCTGAGATCGAAACCACTGTCTGTGTGGTCTTCGATGAATCTACAAATCTGCGCCCACTGGGTTGGTTCCCCAGCTCCAAAGCGTTGGCCGAGTCTGTAGAAGATTGTGGATACGAGGGTCTGACGTGCAGTTTGCCGCATTCTTCAGCTGAAGTCTCGGAGGGACAAGGCTGTCCTGCTGATCTCGACTTGCTGATACCACAGCTCGTGCCCCCTTCTGTTTCCCCCATATACCTTGTAGAAATAATCTGGAGGTAGGAAACGGGCAGGTCAAGTTAGGTTCTGTGGCTTGTGTCAGACACCAGATGCATTCGATATCAAGTTCAGGGTCACAGTCGATGCCCAGTCCGTAAATAACTCCGATGTTTGCTCCGTCCGGCTTAGCAAGTGGCCCTAGAAATGAATCCCTGTACTATTAGCAAAAGCGGTGCTGATTTACTACCTCTTTTATGTGCCAATAGTACCAACTCTGCGCGCCCGGCGAATTACACCTAGTCACCGCGTCGGGAGAAAACCTCGTTCGAAGGCTAAAAAGCCGAGAGTCTGATTCCTATCTCAGCCAAGACGCGCAATAGCACCCCAGCAGGCCATCGGAGACCGATATCGACCCGTATGTGATCAATGCAATTCCGAACGCCGTCAGTGTCCTCATAAACCCTCCGCTTCCTAGAGCAACCACAACATGACCCCAATCAACGGTAAGACTTCTGGAATCTCGCACGGGCACCCTTTCCGCCAAATTTCTTGGGCTCGCACCGTCTTGGGTCGGCAACGAGAAGGCTGCGATCGAACTGGATGAGGGCAGTCTTCAGCGTGTTCTTGCTGTGCTCGTCGACGTACTTGGCGTAGTAAGCGACCTAAAACGTATTGGGTCAATCAAATCGTTCCTCGTTAAGCAAACCCGAAGGCCATAAATCGGTTATACTAACAATGGCCTTGGCAATCTGTATGTGAAATTCGCAGTTAGCATGGACGTGCTCAAGTGCAATTATTCTGATTCTCGGGAGACACTCACCGCCTGCCGCACAGCGTAAACCTGCGATGTGTGACCACCACCGGAGACTTTGATCCGGATATCAACACCCTGGTACTTGTCGACGCCGAGGAGGAGAATAGGCTCATAGAGCTTCGCACGGAGGATCTCGGGGGCGAAGAGCTTGAGAGGTGCGCCGTTCACCTTAACGAGACCCTTGCCTTGCACACAGCGCGCGACGGCTGCAATTCGAAAATTGTCAGTAAATCGATAGTGGCTCAATCAATGGGACTCGAATCGAGAGAATACATACCGGTGGCATTTTTCTTCTTGCCAAAAACCTGGACTGCCTGAGGGGTCGCCATTTTGTCTATTATGGCAAGATCGCTTCGTTTGTCGTTGCGGCTTGAATTTCCGAGGTGTTGAAATTTGTGTGTGGAGGGGAAAACGACAATGGGGCTAGTTAAGTCACGTGCTCGGGTCGCGGCTGCTCCAGGGCTGAAGGGTTGGGCGGGCTCCACTGTAGCCAATGTTAAGAAACGCGGTCACTGGCAACTTCTTTTCCATTTGATTGCTTAAATCGTTGTTTGGCTGGATCACGATGCAGAACGCCCAGGCTGCTAACACTTTCTCACAGCTTTTGAAGTGATGTTATTAACATCACCAACCTATTTCTAGAAGCAAATCAACCGACAGTGGTCTCAGTTGACTTACCCGACTCCAGACATTATCCAATTGTCAGGGCCTAGTGTGCACTTTACTACTACGCTCGGCATTGATCCTTAAATCATGCAGTCTTGAGCCATGAGATATCCCAGCCCGAACGGCATTTATTACAGTGTAGTGCACTCTCAAGACTCTGTAGACAGCTGCCGTCAGCTGAAGCCCAAACCAGAAGGTTCCAGGTTAGATGATCAACATCTGCTGCGGTCTCACTGGAGCGGGGAATGACAACGCCAAGCCACTGCCAATCCGCCACTCCGACATATCCCAGGGAGACAGATTACCTCATTCGTTTCCCGTTTGCCCGTCCACTGAGCCTGCTTGTTCACGTGCCCTGACCTGACCTGGTATTAACAAGTCATGCAATGATTTCCTAGCTTGCTAGTGTGGGTGATGCAAGCCTTCTTGAATCTGAATTTGTTCTCGCAAAACAAAGTTGTGGTTGCGAGCGGGGTTTCTTTACATTGCAAAGGGCAAGTTTGGTCTCTTGGGAGTGTGTCGAGTTTTGCTTGGCGATGTGGCGGGCTACCTCCCTGACCAGTGAGGTAAAGGGCGAGATACGTTTGTCGGCTGGAGTGGTGCCGTGATCGTGGGAGCATCTGTACTCAGCCACCCTGGTCCACATCGGTCGTCATCATTACCGGCGTACACGAACTTGGCGTATTCAAACGGGACATCATCGTCCCGATTCGCTGGAATTTGCTGTCAGCGCCCTGAAAGACGTGAAAATACGGCGCTATGCATGTGTTCCTTGTTTGCACGGCCCCGCCTGCACATCGAGTTTAAACCAGGACGTCACCCCTACATTTTCCCCAGTTGCTGCTGTCAATTTTCCTGCACTTTAAAATCGCTCCACCACACTCCACGTTGTGCAGCGACATTCCCAACGCCCGTACAGCGACAATATCAACGAACGCGCCGCATACGGGCAATCTTACCCAAACTAGCATATCGCACAGAAAAGGGAATATCCGAACAGACAAGGAAATGCCTGCAATTGAGCAGTTGGCCGATTTGGCCAAGCGACAGAACGTTGTCTAGTGAGTAGTGCACATTGCGCTCGCCCGGTCAGCGACACGGCTAACACCTTATAGCACATGTCCCGATGGCTACTACCTGAGCGGTCGTACCTGCTACCGTAATAACGCATGGTGGTGGTGGGGAAGATGGGTCTTCGCTGGTCTCTGCGTTCTGTTCTTTGTCGCGATCCTGCTTCTACTTGCGTAAGTTGCCTCACGGTTGCCCCTTGCATCCTATGGCTTGCTAACTCAATGTAGGCGGAACTCGCGTCGTCGCCGTCGCCGCGGACTCGCCCCGATGAGAGGAACTGGCTGGATGGCACCGGCTCCTGCCTACTATCCCCCGCCTCCTCAGTACACCCCGAACGCTGCCCCAGGCGCGCCTGTTTACCCTCAGGCCACGGGTCAGAAGTTCAACCAAAATGACGGATATTTTGCGAACCAGAACCAGTACGGTCAGCAACAAGAGGGAGTTCAAGTGCAACAGCCGCCGAATACCTACCAGCCGACCCAGTACCCTCACAATGGCGAGCCAGTTTATGCGCCACCCGAAGGACCTCCTCCCCCGAAGCGTAACTAGAGGGTGGTCCCTGGCAGTGGTCTAAGGACCGGTTTCTTCATTGAGAAAGGTTGTAGGTGAAACAGCACTTTGGGCGTCGGCGTTCGGGACATTTGTTGTATCACCGGATCGGGGCGGTTTAGACGCCACATCACTGTAGTTTTTTAGAAACGACGCAAGGATCAGGTTGGCTCTTTTGTGAGATGCTTCTCCTTCTCCTCGTAGCATCCGTGGAAACGAGGGAAAGGGTTTTGGCTGCTCGATTGTTTGCTAAGAGGGGTTGCCGTTTTCCATAACCTGGGTTATCTTGTCTGTGGAAAGAAGGACGCCTTTTCTCGTCCTCGATTAAGACGTCCGTAGGTTTTTTCTTGTAATTGCTTCCGTAGCACTCTCGTAATTTGTATCCCATAGACTTCCGGTTGTTTTTCCATCCACAAACTAGGTGCTAGGTGAGTGAGAACTTCCTGGCTTCGCACAACTCTCAAAGGAAAATGCCGCCAAGCTGATTCCACGCATCCAACAGGAGTATAAGCTCTTGCGAATGTTTATCTCCCATGGGGCTGCATGATGTGTGATGGCACGCAAACGCATCGTGAGTTTGCAGAACGTTGCGTCCTCTCGAGCACCTTGAGAATCTCGGCGGCGCGGGTGGCGGTTGACGTTAGTGTACGTATAACTCAGTCGGGTTGCCAAATTCCCTTATCCGTCGTTTTGCGAGCCGAGGGTAACTATTTGAGAGCCGATCTGGTGCCTATCGAAATTACCTAGACTCTGCATCAAACCCTGGCCGTTGTTTGCTTGTTGAGGGTCGCAATTTCCAGTCGGCCTGTGCATTCCGTTTTCACTTTCCACGTGCTCTGCGGTCTGGCCTTGGTCGGTTATATGCGTCGCGAATCGCCTGAGGAATCTCACGTTCTTAATCTGATGAGGAAACCTAATTTATAACCGGGCTGCGTCTTTCTGCGTGCGCTGAAGGCAATGGCGAAGACAATGAATTTATTAGCCTGATTGGCCTGCCGATGTGGCAGCAGTCATCCAGCGGAATTGGATGCGACTGGGGACATCGTCGAAGATCACCCCCGTCCCTTGCAGACGAGCGACAGGCCCATGCGCTGTTTTTCTGAACCCTTTGGACTGGTCATTTGTGTCCATCGTCCTGGGAATTTCATCCCGGACGCCAGTTTCGTCTGTGTGCTCTTGTCGATTGCAGCGGCTGCGCCCGAGTTTCGTGTTTCAAACCCACCTCTCGGCGACAGCGTCGACCAAAGTCAGCAGGCAGTTCAGGCCTATCCAGGAGCTCTCCCTCCCAGCCTGCCCACCACCACCAAATCGGTTCCTGAGCTACGCCTCGTCGCCCGCATTGTCCTTTTCCCCTGCGCCACGGTCTCCAGACTCAGAGAAGCCCTTTCCCTAGCGTCGTCCCATCATTTCCACACTCTTTGCCGCGCTTCGACAATAGTTATTTACCAAACTTGCCTCACTCCTTTGAACTCTGCTTCCTGCCTAACGGCGCGACGTATCTTGTGCTTATTGCAACGAAAACGAAGAAACGCAGGGATTCCGATAACCAGAGTCCGTCCAGGACAAAGCGTTTTAGCCTACCTGTCGCCCGGCGATCATACACAACTCGCAGCCCGACCGAACGTGTGCGAAATGGGGCTATAGCATTCGCTACCATTCGATCTTTTTCTCTTTTCCATTTCTCTGGACTCATCAACAGGAAATCGCATTTCCCTGTTCGTCCCACTCCACCGAGGATCGCCAATTCACTCCTTTGATAATCCCCCGACGAGGGGTGTTCCTCGGCGAAACACCTTTTTCCGTGGAAGAAGGACGACTTCAAGATGCCAGCTGTTGAAGTGGCTATGAGGAGGAGCCTCCAGGAGGGGTTTGGGAAGTTGCTTCTGGCCAGTCTTCAGCCGGTGCTTGGACGCCGGCAGAGCCTGGTCGACCAGGCGAACGATGTCAAGACGGCCCTTACAAGCTGGGATGGTTGCATGGCCGCGACATATTGCAAGTAAGTCAGACGATAGCGAGTGGAAGTAACTTTGCCGTCGTGGCTTCAAGAGCTGACTGGTCGGTTCATCAGGTGGCCAGTCATTGCGGTTATCATTATCGGCGGATTGATCGTCTTCTCTGTCGTCTGGTGCATCATCAGATGCGCTTGCTGTGGTCTCTCATGTTGCTGCAATTGCTGTCAGTGTCTAAAATGTTGTGGCAATTGTTGTGGCATGTGCGACCCCCCAAGAGGTAAGCGGCACAAATATTTGGACGAACCGTATATTCCGCCGAACCAGGGATACAAGATGCAGCCGCCGATGCATCCTCACTTTCCACCTGTTGTCCCGACAATGACCCCGGCCGCCACAGGTGTATCAACCGGCGTAACGTCAGCTGGTGCACACGGACCGCCTCAGTACGCCGAGTTCGACTTGAGCAAGCCCAAGGGCGGGGATGATGCCCTGCCAGCCATGCCCTCCTGGGATGATGCTGGGAAGCAGAAGGTCTTTGTGGAGGAGGAGGCTGTCGAGATGGACCAGTTGAAGAAATCCGAGGCAAGCGGCCAGGGTGCCGGCCAGAATGCAGCCATGATGGCTGGAGCTGCTGCGTTGCCGGGTCAGAGAAGTCCTGCGGGCTCGCCCGGTGTTGGCAGGAGCCCTTACGGCCCCCCTACCGGCCAACCAGGCTCAAATGGTTATTTCCCTGCTTCTGGTGTAGATTCAGACTACGGCCAACCTGGTAGCGGCTATGGCCAGCCTTCGCCCATGGGGCAGGACCCAGGGTACGGGATTGCGGGTGCTGCCATGGGGACAGGCCGAAGGTCGCCTTACGATAACAACGGCGGGTATAATGATGGAGGCTACGGACAAGGCCAAGCCCAAGGCTATGGAGCGCCCATGCGACAGGATAGCCATGGTGGGTATGGCGCTGGAAGGCAGGGCGGCGGGAGCTATGATAATTACGGTCCCCCACAAGGAAATCAGGGGTATGGCTCAGGCGCCCGCCGGTCTCCCTCTAACGAACTGGCAGTGGACAACTCTTATAACCAGACAAACCCTGGCTACGGCCAAGGTGCTGGATACATTCAGGATACTGGATACAACCAGGACATTGGGTATGGCCAGAACGCAGGCTATACTCAAGAGACTTCGAGGCACTCTCCTGCGCCGCAAGCCGGGTATGGTCAGAGTGCTAGCTACGGTCAAGACCTTACAAGGCGATCGCCCGGTCCGCAGGTAGCCTACGGTGGCTATGACAACGAAGGGTACGACAGACAGTACAATACCGAGACGTCTCGCCCACTAAGGCCAACCCCGCAGCGCCAGTACACCCGCGACACGCAGGCCATGGCGGCCCAGGGCGACGCGGGCTTCGATTTTGGAACGTCTGGCTACAGTCGCCCGGCAGCCGGATACAGGCAGCCAAGTCCCATGCAACAGCAACAGCAACAACAAACCCCGGGGTATCCCGGATATAAGCCGTATTCTCCTACCAGCAACCAACCGCAGGGAGGCAACGGATGGTGAGAAAAGTAGGAGGCGGCGAGTGTCAGCTACCCACAAATGCATGTGTGCGGTTTTGCATCATATAGATGGTGTTAGTTGTTTTGTCATTCCCGTTCGAATTTTTGGAGCTTTCTTGGGAAGTGGTCGATATGATACCGGAAATCTGTTTCGGGTTTTGCCACGAAACTGGCTCTCGCGCTTGGGTTAGGTCCAGAAAGACCAATGGGGAAGAGAACGGGCACGAGAAAGAGCAGTCATTCCGTCTGCGACTCAGTCAGTCAGCCGCCGTCATGTCTGTTGGTGCCTATAAATATGCATGGAAACGTGCTGTATTCGGGGATCACGGCTGTGTTTTTTTTTTTGTTTTATCTTGTCCTATCTCTCTTTTTCTTATTCGTCGTTTCTTGGAGATGAGACGGGAGGTGCTGTGTGCGGTGTGTGGGAAAGAACCCTGTCAACCTCGGTCCCTGCGTGCGTGCTGCTGACCACTTCCTGCGCCCTTGTGGGTTCGGGAGCGGATGTCTTGTCAGCCCTGGGACGGCCGTGTAAGTGCATGGCTTGTTGGTCGTTAAAAGATGCGAGATGGTTGACTGCGCTGGGCGGGGCCGCTAGCTGGGTTGCCGTTGGCTGGTGCACATCTGTGATAGATCCGGCAACGGGCACCGATGGGATTGTAGTGGTGGTGGTGGTGGTAGTGGTGGCGAGGATGAGTGTGTACGTGGGGAGCCATTGAGGAAGGCGGGAGTGGGTGAGATGGATATGCTGGGTGGTACACGGCTGTAAAGTTTTCACTGTTGGTTCTGTCGGGTAGCAGACCAGATGGTTTGTGACCAAGGCGGCGTCGGAGGAGGTGAGGTGGTGTCGATTGGTTGGGCTACTTTGCTAGGCTAGAGAACTAGTAGTTAGTGAAGCCACCACTGTGTCATCTTGTTCCTCTTTATTTTTTGTTCCTGGCTGCTGGTGGCAGATGCAGATGATGAAGATGCAGGCGGGATGCACACACGGGCGTTAGGCTGTTGGTTCACAATGTTAGGATTAAAGTACTCGTCACTCACTCCACGCGATGGCAGGACAGGAATCAGTAACCCCTGCAAACTGTCTCTCGTACTCCCGGGTACGTTAGACGACACTAGTAACTATGCTGACTCGGAACCGTCAAACGATGTAGTGTAGTTAGGTAGTGGTATGGTTGACGCCTTGCAAGGCTAGGTATCTGAAGCCTAAACGGGCAGAAACCAGACGGATCAGAGCATGGGGATCAGGCGCACGTGAATCCAAAGACGGCGGGGTTTCATTCGAGGGAGAATTTTCAGTGACTTTGGGTGATTCTGTAATCCTAAGTCCTCGGATTTCTCCATTACTTTACGCCGTAGTTCGAGTGAGGCAATGTTTCACTGTCCGGCCTCGGGACCCTCATCTGCAATCAGGATCAAAATCTAGAATACGATCTGCCCCACAAGCGTATCCAGCAGTGCGTAATGGACGGGGTGGCGTGCCGGTGAACTCATTCGTCAATGACTTGGGGCGTCACTGCCCTGCGGCTTCCGGGGAGGCTGTGTCCCCTTCTCTTCCGCCCACCTGAACAAGGAATGCGAAGCTTGGCAAAGTTGGATGAGCGGAGGCAAAAGTGCTCAAAGTTTATTTATTACCAGACATTATGCTCATTAGAGCGAGAATGAAATGAGGTGTCAAAACGATGAGATGATGGTGAGATGAATTGCTTTTCTTAGCTACCTAGCTTACTTTCTCGGTCGATTTACCGACAAAGTCAGGCAAGAGGTTGAAGAACGTTGTGTCTAGGATACTGAAAGCTGGGCTGGAGCCCCGCCAGCCTGAGCCAACAGGAGGAGCTGGAGTGGTTTGACTTGGGGGTGCACACTAACTAGGTAACCAACTAGCGCGTAAAACGGGAGAGGTGGGCGGAGGGGCAGCGAGATGACGTTACCCAATTGCTATGGACCCGAAAAAAAGGTTTGGCTCAAACCCCTCCCTTTTCCAGAAGGCCGTATCCTCTCTACCTCCTGATGCCAGCGGAATCCCAACCCACGCCGCTCGGTTTCCCTAACTCTTCAAATCCAACTGGATGGACTGGGCCAACCAGTTTGAGCACAGCCCATCCGCCGCCCCAAGTCGTGAGGCAACTGCTCCTGAAGAAAGCAAAGAAATGCCGCAACAATAAAGGCTGGTCTGATGAGTTGGTGGACTTGTGCATACGCAGCCGAGACCTGCCGCTGCTGCGTCTACGGTTTTGAATGAGAGTGACAAACGGGCAATGGTGACAGACAACTGGATAGTGAACGGCGGTTGCTTGTCATTGCTGGGACCATCGATTGGAGTTTTGCCTGCGCCTCAAACGATGGGACCGCTACATAAGCGTCTGGGTCGACTTGGAGGTGGCCCCAAGGATCGTCGTACCGTCGCTTCCTTGCTCCGTCGCTTGATTTGCTCGGGTTCGTCAGCCCAGGTGGACTCTTAACTATTCTTGGGGCTTGTTCAAAAGTAACTGGCCGTGCACCTCGCTGGCTCGGCTGGGATATTTTCTTTCCCATTCTTGTAATTTGACGGTGTCACTTGTCCGTTGATACTCGCAAGTCGATCAGCAACCGGTGCCGAGCATCATACCTGCCTGGTCACCCGCCTCCCCAAAGCCCGGCCACTCACTTGCTCTCCGGGACCCAGTTTCCACCCTCACGCCACTGTGCTCCAGGCGGGCTGTACTTGGTACCACGTCCGGAATCCACAGCTACTCCAGCCCAACCTCGCTCACGTTCTCGCCGGCGTTCCCCATCTGCTGTGCCAACTTAAGTGCAGCGAGTTCCAATTCTGCATCTGCCCGGCGCACAAAGAATCTCTCTTTCTGTTCGTCGCCGGCAGCAAACCATGGCGTCGAGTAAGTCTTTTTCTAGTTTCCCATGTTCGCCCGCTTCTCCTAGGACCGGCTCGTTCTTCCGCCTTTCCCTCTTTCACCGCAGCGAAAAAGTATGGGACGAGAAAGAGCATGCGCAAGATATCGCTGTTGTCATCGAGGAAGAACGGTGTGTCGAAAATGTCGACGGTTCAAGCTCGGGATCGGGATCGCCCAGCTCCGAGTCAGGCGCCGAGACGGTCGGCGACAGCCCCGGTGACACGGGGAGTGCCAAGACAGAACGGCGGAAGTCTAGGCTCACAAAACTGGCTTTTCTTTTCCCAACACTCACCCCTCCTGCTATCACAGACATTGTTCCCCTCCATCATCACGAAACCGTAACTCGAAAACCCGTTGGTGCCCCCTCGTCGATGGTATCCTCTCCTTCCCTCCCAACCCGGTGGCCGCCGGCGAATATTGCCCCGACCCCCCCGCCCGAGCCGGAACACGCTCCCCCGCCGCCGCCCCCGTCGTTTCCCTTTTCCCACGCCCGGAACTCGTCCATGCCCGCCACGGCCAACCGAGTCCCCTTCTCGGCTGATCCGATGAGCCCGCAGAGCCCGCAAAGTCCAGAGGCCCAGGTACCAACCGTCATGGCAACACATGTGTCGCCTCGGCATAATCGGGGCAGAGGGAGAAGTGCCTCGCCCGCAAGGTCGGGGCAACCCCCCAAAAAGCTCCAGCCGAATCGGTTGAGCCCGACGCCTCGCGGGCGGAGCAGCTCGGCGCAGCCGCCACAACTTCGAAACTCATCCGTCGATGCCCCACGAATCGTTTCCAACCCCTCCAACGCTTCCCGTCCCCCATCCACTTCCAGCAACGACCCAGAAAGCCCCGGAACGAGGTCCAAGAGGAGAAGCTGGTTTCCTGGAGGCCGCTCACGGTCGAACTCGAACGAGATCAACGCTAACAGCCGCACTGGCACATGGATCATCACACCCAGCGGTCTGGTGGACTACAACACGTCGGCTCTGCTCAACGGCGACAAGGTATTCAGCCCTCATCTCCCTTATCGGTTCGTTCTCCTTACTGATCGCAGTAAACAGGTGCCTGAGCTATGGAACGAGGCTGGAAGTGTCAGCATCTTTTTGTTTCCGATTGAGAGTGGCCGGGGTCCGTCCTTCAAGGTTCTCGACACCATATTCGGATCATCCAGAGTGCTTTACGGGCGTCTACTTTCCGATGCGAGCTCACGAGGGACCAGCCTTTTGACTGCTGATGATGCCGCGAGATGGCAAGGCCACCCGAGGGTAGGGGAGAATTGGCTCTATCTCCCGCTCCGAGATAACCATGCCGAGACTCTCATCGCAGCCCGCAACCTCTTTGCTTTTCTGACCAACCAGCCGCTCGTCGGCACCAAGGCGAATCCGACTCTCTTTTCGGCTCTCCTGAATGTGGCGATACTGCTGCGTGACTTCGCCTTCACCGGCTACGATGGATCCTCGTTCGGAGAGGAGGTGGATCAGGCGTTTGAGTCGCTCACAGAACAGTATGCCATTTCAGATGTCCGCAATAGTCGAGAGAAGACACTCGAGGCCCTCATGCTAGCCGAGTACATGCGATCCTGGCACTTGTATAATGAAGCTTTCCCACACGCAGTCGGAAAATACGACGATCTCATCGCTCTCAAGTCACCCCTTTTCAACAAACTCTCTGTCACCACACGCCACCGGCTGGAACGCGCCCGTATCGACCTTCTCAACCGCGAGGCGAACGTCAAGCTTCGGCTTGAGTCCTTTGAATTCCCCTCGCTATTTGCTGGCATCGCCAGCTCTGCCTCGCTCGGTAAGACAGTGAGAATCAAGGAATGGAGGAACTCGTTTGGCAAGATGCGCAGTTTCGTACTCTCCTACTACAAGGACCAGTTCGGAAATTGGCCACCTAAGGCCAAGAGCAAGAAGAATCATTTCTCGCGGGGCGGTCTCAACCGGCAGGCGCTCAAGTTGCTGTACTGGGATCTCTGTTCGCTATACGATCTTCTTGTCGACCGCGAGTCTCCGACAACGCGCACTATCGATGACAAGTTGCCGGATGACAGCGAGGAGGAGAAAGATGTTAACCACTCCATTTCAACGTTGCGGAAGTTGCTCACCGAGTTTGATCAGTCATCCCCGCCGGTTTTGCCGCCAATGCCGTTTGATATACCCCTGCTGCCGAGCGTCAAGGCCATCAACCCTAACTACGACGATCTCTCAGTCAAGCAACAGGCGAAGCTTGAAAAGCGGCTGCAGTCGAGTGAGGTACTGCTCATGCTGACCAAGTCTCGCAATACGGATACCGACGGACTGCAAAGACCGTTCCTCAACGCTTACAAGGAATTTGAGCTCAAAGAAGCCCGCAGCGCCAATCAGCACGACCTTGCCGACCAACGCATCGGCCACTGGCTCTTCCTCTACGTCGTGCTTCAGTGCCTGCCCATGCTGGTCATTGACGCGCCCGACCTTAAGTGGACCGAGGGCGTTGAGTACTTCCTCTGCCAAGCACCGAAAGGCAACCCTCCATGGTGCGAGGATGGTGGCGAAGTGCGAAAAATGTGGGTACGCGCTGGAAACCAGAACCTCGTCGAGCTGTCAACCGATGTTGTCCTCTTCAGCGTTGAAGGAGTTTACACTCGCAGCCATTGTTGGGTGGCGACCAAGCGCTGGCAAGGCGGGGATGCTGCTGAGGCTAGCGGGCCAGTGTCTCTCCATGCCGAGCAGGGCCTGGAAGGACTTGGCCCTTCACCGCTAGAACCGCCTCGCGCCGTTTTCCAAGACATGGACCCTGTGACGAACCCGGTTGCCAGCGGCACCTCTCCCAAGAGCGGCTCGCCTGCTGGCTCCCCTCGCCTGCGACCTCGGGGCTCGGGCTCAGCCCAGCATCATGCTTACCGCTGGAGTATGTCCATGGGCCTTGAGCCGCTGAGCATGAACGACGTCATCCAAGGACAGGGCGGTGACCGCACCTCGCGCTTCGTCGGCAGCCCTAGCATGTATGGTCACATGCATGGCCATGGTCATGACTCCCACAACAGCAGCATTTCGGGTGTGGCCCCCTTTGCCCAACCGCCACGCCCCGCATCGAGTGGAAATCTTGCCCAGATATCTAGCCCGGGAGATGACGGGCTGGGCAAGAGTACCTTTGATGATATTCTCAAGGGAATGGAAAAGAAGGAGAAGAAGAAAAAGCTTTTCTTTTAGGGCAAGAGAAGAATATTCTCCGAAACGATTTCTGAGAAACGATTGCCCGAGGAATAGGCCCATTTCTCCACCTTGATGATATAGCATTGGTATAGTTGTTGGGTCCGAATGAGGGATTTCAGAGGAGGGGTAAAAATTGGGAAAAGCGTGGCTTGATTTGGCCATATCAGGATGCGGTTGGTTGTGACCGTCTGTTACTGTCTTGACGCGGCATCATCGCATAGCTGGGGCGTTTTTGCACTTGTGGGGTTTGTGAGATTCTTGTCAACGGCCGCTAGATTGGTCGCTGGTCATATGTGTCAGTTTCTTGTAATTTTTGGGCTCCTCAACACAATGAGGACAGCCGGATCCCATAGAGCCTGGCAAGGAGTCTTACACTACAATGGAAAATGGGAATGGGAATTCAATTTGATTCAGATAACTTTTGTCGAGGAACCTAAACTAGTCGACATGTGTTGGTCCTGTTGCTGTGTCCTTTGTGAATTCGGAACGTACGTGCGCCGCTTGTTTGCCCGGCGTCCACGAGGGTTCGGACAGCGGTGTGTCCAGCGACCTGCGTCACCACAGCACACTTGTGTCCATATTACGTTTGCTCCTTTGCTGTATCCCAAGCATTTTCTGTCCTCCATTGCTTTCCGCCAGTGAAAAGCGAAATCGATGAGGCAAGTATCGCCGCCCAGCCTTGCTTTTCCTTGCCCTGGTGGACAATCGTACGAGGTACGGAGTCTACCGTAGGTATCTTGCACTCACCCGTCCGCCTGCTGAATAACGGTTACATGTGGACCTATCTCCGGGGTGTGGCAGAAGGTGGCGTCTGCGTGTCTGCCCTACGCTGCGGTGCACTGCGGCTTACGGAGCGGAATTTGTCTGTGGTAAATGTAGAGGTGGGGGGGCAGGGGAAGGGGCGGTAGACAGACCGCTCGGTCGGTCCGACGGGCTGTCTGAGTCTGGTGTGGAGCGGTTGGTAACTAGTAGAATAATTATGTGACAGGTAGTGCCGCACAGCACCTGACAGCAGACCTGGGAAAATGTATGGGAGACAAATGAACCTTGGATGGTCCAACTTTATCTTGTCATTGTTCTTTTTTCTCCCCTACTTTTATCTGGACAATGTCAGAAACAGGATAGAACGGGTAGCTACCCAGCTGCTGCAGTATATCTACAGGTAAGACGATGGGAACCTGGACTCGGAAAGAAGAACAGACGGTGAGGAACTAAGGTTTAGTGCTTCCCAAGTGATACACCCTAGGTGATGGTTGGGGGCCGGGGGGTTGCCTGGTTGAGGGGACCCAAGTTAGTGGCGCTTGTAGAGAGGAAAGATAGGTATTCAGAGATGATCCACAAAAAAGAGAAGAAGAAAAAAGTGTCGAAGTCGACGTAGGAATGACAAAAAGTCCCTGAGAATCCGACAATACTCATGGCTCGGGTAGATGGCTGTTTTGTGCCCGCCCAAATTTCCCAACCACTAGAAGTCACGGAGGCAATGGAGACCGAGACCGGAAGGCCCCACTGCTTGCCTGCCGCGACGAGTGGGTCCTCCGTTGTCCGTCTTTCTGTCCTTCCCATCGGATATGACTTTTTCTTAGGAAAAGCTCAGCTTTGGCCGAGCAGTTTCTTCCTTGCGTAATGTCAGAGTTCCTGTAATGGCAAGTAGAAACTTGACCCAGTTGATAATTAAAACACTTGCGGTGGACAACTCACAACGCAGTCACCGCTGCATGCTGCGGGTTTTACCCTGCGGCGAAGCTTTGGAAATTCCCAGCGATTTTCCACATGCCACATGGGATGAGTGGCAGGTGGTGTTCAGCCGAGTCAGTCCGGTCGCCGTCGTCATCACCATCAAGTTTCGGTTTTCGCCCTGCACGTCCATACTTGTTACGGAGCTACTGAGGCAACTAAGGTACCTACACTACATTCAGACTCGGGAGTCTGGATGGATGCTGAATTTGAAACCAACAGCCCCCAATCTCATCTGGGATCGTACATCACACTCGTCAGCATCGTGCCTCACTCCATTTGTTTTTTTTTTACTGTTTCC
>Ga0247763_1000214_pt1 | contig 31615 bp, 39 predicted proteins | sample UWRJL141409B4_FD_179926 | JGI IMG/M metagenome (GOLD analysis project Ga0247763, IMG submission 179926) | Plant litter microbial communities from Arlington Agricultural Research Station in Wisconsin, United States - UWRJ-L141-409B-4 | ecosystem: Environmental > Terrestrial > Plant litter >... | reverse complement strand
AGATATACAGCATTCCAAGGTTCTTTAGACAAATCTCTATTTGACTGGTATTTACCAGGGTCCTAGGTTATCTGCTTCATGCGTTGAACTTTACAGCGAATATTCCGTGATTCCCCCGGTTCTCCCCATGAAATCGATTAGGTTGGGAGTCCCAAACCGGCCCCTGTTGGGTAGGTTATTGTCTAAAAAACCGTGGAATGCTGTAGGTCATACCTTCAGACTGTAGGGGGCGGGGGGTTGAAACTCATAGAGTCAATCTTGAGCTCTCTCGTCGTTCTCGAATACCCAAACCTGCCCCCCCTCTCCTTGTGGGACATCCCACCAAAGTCCCACGCTAACAGTATTTCAGGGGTTGAGCTTGGTCAGAATCTGACATTGCATTCCGTGAAAAACTTCCAGATAGGTTTTAGTGACGGGCATGCAGTGGGAGCCCGCTGGACCGAAAGACGCGATGAAAAAAAAGAGGCAGGAGGTATTGAGACAGAAAGGTCCTGCATTTGGACTTGGATGTTGACTGGACGGCTGATACTTTGTGCATCCAGCGTCATCTCGAGATTTGGATCTCAGAGAAGAAGACAACGCGTCAATCGTCAATCAATGTACTAGACCGTAGATACTATATTGGCCATGATGAAATACTAAGGTAGGTAAGTACCTTGGGTAGGTAATGGAGGTCTTGGCGAGTGAGTGTAGGTTATGGAACGGTATGGTTGCCGTATGAGGCAGCTAGCGAGCTGTTTCTGAGCAATGTTCTCGTGCATTCATGGATGTTCCTATTGAGCGGATGGACGTTTATGTTACCGTGCTTCTTTGCTGCTGCTGGCGAAAACCCTACATACCTGGACACACAGGGAGCTAAATAAGCGGGAAGGAAATCAGGTTCCCCTTCCCGGAAAGACTGCCAGTGCAGGACTTGAAGAGATCAAATGTTAGCATTCGCGGATGGCCGGAAAGCTGTTTAGAGAGGTGTTGAGTAATGGACAATATTTGGGCCTTGAATTTTTGAAAGTCGAGGCCTTCACAATCGAGGCTATCACTTCAATTCTGTCCTTCGTAAAGTATCATGACAACAATTTTTTAGGTGTCAAATTGTAGATCCCATCAGCAGAGCTGTTCTGTTCTGTGCTCTTTTGTGCTTCCGCCCTCGCCTGTGCTCTGCCTCTGCTCTTCTTCCCTTGGCCCCTGTCCCTCGGCCTTGGTACATATCCAATGCTGGGGTGGGTGCTGTACGTACGGGAAGGCAAGGTAGTGCTCATGCAATGCAAGACACGCTGGCAGCGTAGATGTGTGTGGGATGACAAGACAAGAAACGGGCGGATTGAAAATCCAGTGAGCGGTACAGAAAAAAGAAGGAGGTAGTTTAGAGGAGCGGAATTTATTCCCAAATTGCAAAGGGCAGGCAGAGATGGTATTTTTAGACCGGCTTATGCTGGCTTTTTACTCCAGACTTGTCTCGATATCTGCGGTTCTCTCCTTCATCAACGACTTTCGCTCACCCTTGTTGGGATCACAAACCGAAGCAACCCGCCACCCTTGTCGGGTCCTCAGCTGGAATGATTTGACTATGCGCACGTGATTCGCGGGAGCCCAGCGAATTGGAACAGAGACGTTGGCACGGACGGCGGTGTGTGGTGGTGGCAGTTTTTTTCTTCTTCATTTTGGCGGGGTAGGTTCCCGCGATTTCCGTCTGTGCGACGGGGGGGTGAGAAAGTTGGGGTATAATTTTCTGTCGGCCTGTTTTCTTGCATCAAACTCATCGTCGTAACTGCGTCCGGCGCACACTACGGCTCGGGAGAGGTGTACTAATTTAGATATAAAAAAAAACTCCCTGACGGACTGAGTTGTGCGTTGTTCAAGTCTTGGCATCCATATTTTCCGCTTCCGTTAAGTAAAAGCACGGGTTTCTGGAGCAGGTGAATGTACCATCCTAAAATGAGATATGAAGACGTGGGCACAAGGTGGAAAGTTTTACTTGATCCATTCCTTGATTTGTTGGTTTGGGGTCTTGGGGAGGACGCTGTTGAAGGGTTCACAATTGCTGTCGTGCGACAAGGACGAACAGTCTCACCGTCGCCCACGTCACTCGGTTCTGACTTGAGCAGCAGTTCGGTACCCAGACTACCGGCCTTCCAACATCTAATTTCTCCATGCCGCACCCGAACCGATTGGACCAGTCTTCTCGGGGATAGGTGTGGCCCGGGTAGCTGCTGACCGCCTTTGTTGATTCTCGCTCAGGCAGTGCCAATTGCGGCTTTATAAAAACGTGGTCGACTCCATCCCTTGTGCGATCTCTCTTCTGCGTGTCTCGGCTTCTGTCGTCTGTTGGAGCTGCTGGGATTGCGCTGTTCTCCTTGGCCAATTGGCTCACCCCGCCCCTCGCCAGCGCGCTTACTCGGCAGCGCTCCGCTTCACGACGTCCAATCTTCAGTGCAAGGGTCTTCCCCGACCAGGCCAAGCCTGAGCCTCACCCTCACTCTTCATCGCCAGATCCAGCCCCGCCAGGTTGGCAAACAGCATCTGCAGCTCGAACCAAACCACGGTGCGTCAATCGGCACGGCCATTGGCATATTTCATGGCAGAATTTGTATAACAGCGACACCGCACAAGCGCGTACAGTCTCTGCGAGGGGAACGAAATCGACAACACGCCGAATTTCGAACCCCCCGCCTTCCCTCTGGACGGACAACATGTCGGTCCCTCCAACGCCAACCAACGGGGCAAGCCCAAGAGTCCTGCCTGTATTCACTCCGCTGGTATGCGTCGTCGACTTCCATCATGCGCGGGGGCCCGAGGTCGAGAAGTGGTTTGGCGTCCAAGATGGTCACGATCCGGCCGCCGAGTACGACTGGACCCTGTTGCCTTTCATGGCCTTGAGCGACGGTGCTCATGCGTGGGTCTCCTGTTTACGGCTGTTACCGGCTGCTCAATACTGACTCTCTTCTCCCTCTTCTAGGGCAACTGAAGACTTCTCTTACTTTACCCTGCTGCGCCCCGTGTCGGGGAAAGACGAAACGGCGACGTCCCTTTTCGGCATATCGTGTACGAGGCAAATGGATGCTTCACAACTCCTGGTCAGACCAGCCGATGTGACACGGTCGACCGTCCAGAAGGCGGTCGTGGTGATTGCCGATAGCCCGCAATATTTCGGCGTTCTCAGAGAGCGTCTGAGCGTTGTGACCAAGGCGTGGTTTGCTCAGCGCGAGTTCACCGACACAGAGATACTGCGGCGTTTCCAGGAGAGTCTGGCGGAAGAGAAAGTGGAAGAGGATAGGGACCAGTATCTGGGTATGAGCTTGAGAGAATTTGTTCGAGAGTTCAGGTGGCAGACGTTGGTGCTTCTAAAGTGCTGCTTGCTGCAGCCCAAGGTCGGCAACCGTGTTCTTGCAACGAGTCAAGGATTTTGCGCTAACGCATATGGGCAGATGCTCTTTTTTGGCTCGCGGTGCGAGCGCCTTTGCATGATGCAATTTTCTCTGGTTTCTTTAATACCTGGCCTTCTCCGGAATCTTCAAGACTCTGCCGGGCCTGATCTAGACAACTACGAGAAAAAGCTCACACAGCCAACTAGCTTGAGGACTAGTGACCGAAATTCCTTGTTGTCTTACATGGGTTTGCCATTACAAATATTCGGCAAGGTAAGACATGCCTACTGTGTGCCGAGTCTTGGGGCCCTTGCTGACTGCTCCTAGGGAAGTCTGTTTGGGCCGTACACGCCATTGCAGCAGCTAGACATCCTGGCAGATTTTGGTACAAAGTCGTACATAGTGGGCAGCACAAATTCGCTGTTGCTACAGCAGAAGGACCGATACAGCGACATCTTAATCAACCTCGACGAAGACACAATCAACGTTACATCCACGTCATTGAAAGCAGCACTGCAGTTATCTGTTCCAGACCGACGCTGGATAGATTTCATCACACAAAATGTCAACGACACATGGGATGAGGCCAACCCGGGGCGACCAAAGACGTTGGGGTACGTCGGTAGCGAGGAGTTTATCCGATTGCAATTCGAGGAGTACCTCCTCTCCTTGATCTCATCGGTCAAATACCACAATCACCTCACCAAGCACAGCAATAACCCGCGCATGCTGCTGCCCCACATTGAAGGTGACCCGTCTCTCGATTTTAGTCAAGACTTTGTCGATGCTTGGAAGCGGACTGACAACTATCGAATCTGGAACACCCATACTGACTCACATCTGTTCGACATTGTGGAGCCAAAACATCCATGTGCTGGTGGCCTGACCATTGACGACGTCCAACGCCGCATCACGCAGCAGGTCCAAGATCTCCATCTTGATGAACGGTTTGCTGTTGGCAAAGAAGTGCTCGGGCGAAATCTGGCTGCCGGGCGTGAGAAGGCTAGCACCATGTTCAATAAGCTCTACGCAGACATGGAAGCATTGCGTGAAGCGCAGAGAAAACGCGCCGAAGAGGTCAAGCAGCAACAGAGCAACGAGAGCGATAGGAATAGTGGGGGAGCTCAGCAGACGATGCAATCAGTCGGCGTCAAGGCTGGTGCATTTGTCAACAGCTGGGCAGCTTGGGCTGGCGAGAAACGCAAAGCGGCCGGGTGGGGTAGATCTTCCAGCGCTGCCACCCCGAATGACTCTCAATCAAACAGCTCCGGGGGAGGCGGCTGGGGGTCTGGCTGGGGAAAGGCCAGCAAGAATCGGGTCTCGCTGCTCGGAGGAAAGTCAGACACGGTCTCGGAAAAGGATCCCAAGAGCCCAGGATACTCACCGCTGCCAACGCCTACCACGGCACGCTCCGACCACAAGTCCGAGGAGCGGCCGCTCAACCGGGAGTCACTCACATCACTTAGCGGTGAGTCCCTGGTAGATGCTGCAGGCTCCGAAAGTGGCATGTCGTCGCCTGTGTCGCCGAGAAGACGACCGCTGTCTGCAGAATCCACGGCCGCCGCGGCACCCCCTATCGCTATCGATAGTGTGGTAGCCACCACCGGCCGAGTCGCCATTGGCGAGGTTAAGAAAGCCGAGACCCCAAACGGGACAAGTGCTGCAAACGCGCCTCCGGTGCAAGAGCCAACCATTAGGAAGGTCATAGAAGAAGAACCGGAAGATTCTCCCCCGCTCACCCCGGTGCCTGTGGCTGTCGCCGCCGCCGAGGCTGCAGAAGCGCAAGGGGCCTGGGGACGGTCGTAATCTGATGTGTCAATGTATAAAGCAAGTACATGAAAATATGGGAAGGTGTTGTTGGTATTGCATTGGGATGACTGACTGCCGACCGTTACAACCACCAGGGTGGAACGGAGCATCAGATCAGGTTGCATGAACGGAGCATAGCGGTGATGATGCATGCCTGCATGGGATATGGGTATGGGTGGTTCATTTTGCGTTTGCAGGATAGCACGGGATGAGAATAGAGGTACACCAACATGGAAATGTTGGTGTTCTGGATTGGTGTAATTCTTGGGGGACTCGTGAGCGCTTCACTTGTGAGTTTTTGATGGCCTGAGGGTGAACCCGTAAGGGTGTTTCCCCAGTTATTTATTGCTTAATAGGTAGTGAGGGCCTCGCCTTAAAACCCGAAGGACTTGAACTGTAAACTAAGGGTTGCAACATCTTTACTTAACTAACCCCTCGCATACAGCTCTCCGGCTGTTCAGATGCAGAGTAGAATAAACCCCTGCTTAACACCTATCAAGCCCTTAGTCAACAGTTGCTCTAGGGTTTTGAATTTATTCCTGAGGCGTCTTGCGCTATGTGGCGGCGAGATGGCATGGCTACAACAGGATCGTGTGTCTTGTCTTGCTTGCCAGCGAGCAACCTGGATCTTGGTGTACTGGCACCGACTAGGAAGAGACAGACTTATTCCACATATCTTGAGTACGAGGCGGGCCCCTCCAACAGCCGAGCGTAATGTATATCCAATCACGTTGGAGGCTTGGATCACAGCCACCTTAGGATTTTGATATATATGAAGGACAATGGTATAGTGACTACGAATACACAAAAACCGAGATCGGCTTTGCGAAGGCCGTAAGTGTCTGAGGTTTAAAGATAAATAAAATAGGAATGCCAACATAACCATGTCAGCGAATAGGTTCGATTCCGGCAGAGAAAATTCCCGGCCGTCTATCGGAGGAGACCTGGTCTGATCTCATGCAATGCCATGCCATGCCATCTAGAATGACAAGCGACACTACAATGTCGTCCATGCCGTTGGCTTGATGAGAGCGCTTCCGGCCCAAAATCAAAGAGGATTTTGAAATCACCAATCCCCTCTCTCCCATCCAGTGTGACCCAGCTATCTATACAAGCCAACAAACCTTTGACTCGGAAGACCGTCTAATCGCCTAGACGAAGAAAGGGAAAGAAGAAGAAGAATCTACTGCCTTGCAGCGCCGACATCAACATCCATCTCGATCACCTCATCTGCGCTCAGAATAATGCCGTCAGGTCCTTCTCCTTGTATGACCTCACCACCTTCGTACGTTACACGGCGCCAACCGCACTCCTCGGAGTTATCCTTGATCCACTCCATTGTAGGGAAGTAGTGTTCGTTCTTCTTCATGGTTACCACCCATGGCACGCTGGCGAATGTCATAGCTCTGAGGCGGAAGTCTAGTTACATGATTAGCTTGTGAGAAGGCGAGGCAAGACGGTTAGGCACGGTGATGCTTACAGGTGTTGTCAGGAATCTTGATGACGGCAGCCAGGAACGATTCGAGATCCGGAGTGGGCTTCCCGTTGACGTGCGTAATGAAGTTGGTCGGGGCGAGGCCGTACTGGTATGCGGGTGATCCCCTAGTCCTAGCAGAGACGTACACCTCACTGAAGAGCTTGCTGATCTGCTGCCGGACAGCATGATGCGGCCGATGGAGTATTGCGCCGCAGAATGAGATGGCGTGGTCGGTCTCGACATCATCGGCGGCAACGGTTGGGAGCTTCAGTTGAAGCTCCTGGCAGTCGCGAACAATGGTAGCGTCGAGTACTTCATGTGAATACATGACATCCAGTTCCGATATTTTGGTGATCAACTTGTCGTTGAGGGTGAGGAGAATATCGCCTTCCAGAAGAGCGCCGCCTTCCTGTTCTTTCCGCTCAAACGTTCGCTTGGTCACCATAAATAGCTGATGGTGCGCGGTATTCGCCAGCGAGACCTTGCGAATCCAGTCCTCTGACACACCCATGAGTCGGGCCTGAGACATTTGGATAGCACGGAACTCAACGGACAGCATTCGTAGTTTGGGTACAATGCCCTGCTGGATTTGCGAAATGACGGGCAATACAGTGGGTGTGGCAAGACCCAGGTGGTACTCTTCATCTCTGTGCGTTGAAGGAGACCTCTCGCCAAGATACGTCAACCACAGCGCCTGGACAGTACCATCTTGAGCAACGAGAACACCGCTGCCACATTGACCGCTCAGACTGGTGTCTACCGTGATAGCGTCGACATTGACTGCGCGGTATCTTGGGGCGCCCGAGTTGGCGGGGATAGTGACGGCGAAGATTTCTGTGACGGTTGTTGCAGCATGCACAATGCGGCCGATTCTGTTGTAGCCGATGAAGTACGTAGAGGCGCCTTGGGTGATCTCTTCGGTACTCAGCTTGGCACTGAGCACAGGGGCATCGACAAGTTTGGGGTCGTACTGAATGATGGCGTAATTCTGTAGGGGGTGGAGAAACACAACTTTGCCCTCAACCACGATAGAGTCAGCAATGGTGATGGAGATATCACAGAGGTCGTAGGGTACAATGGCTCGTGAAATGACCACGAGGCCTTTGTCGGCGTCGATGACCAAGCCCATTCCCCACTTTCGGTTCTTTGGGAAGCCGTCGAGCTTGACGGGCATGGTGCAGTTCACGTGCACAAAACTGCGAACGAGCTCCGCGACGGCGGGATGGGACGTGTGCTCGAGCTGGATAAACGAGGCAGTCCTCGGTACTGGGGGCACGGCTGGTAGTGCGTCTGCAAGGTTGGAAAAGTCCCACAAGCCCGTCTCGTCGTTTCGCACGGCTAGTTTCATCTTCTTGGACCAGTGTCGATCAACATATATGATGGTGGTGTTGAGCGTGTGCAGGTCCCTCAGGTGTTTGTATGTAACAACCACTCGAGCTTTGTCGGGGATATTCTTGACCACTTCGATGAAGGTCTCGAGGTCCGGGGTCTTCTTGTGGTCAATACTTTGAACTAGCCAGCCATTGTCCGCACTATCGACTCGGAAGGACCCCCCGGCCTCGCAGACGTAGACACCTTTGCAGGCCACGCCATACAGGCGCGCTTGCTGGTAGGATAGATTGTGGAAACTGCCGCCTGAGACCGAAACAAAGCGATCGGGTGTAATCTTGTGAAGGTCGCCTACTTCGATTTCAACCTCCATCTCCTCACCCCCTCGGAGGAGGAGGAGCTTGACGGAATTGCCAACGTTAGAGTCAAGAATGTCGTCCAGACGAATGAACTGGGTCAGCATCTCGCCGTTCACCTTGATCAACACGTCGCCCTCTTCGATCTTGTAGTGGGATGGGCCCTCGGGAAGGACGATTTCAGCGACCAACATGTTGGTCTCCTTGGGAAATGCTTTTCTCGTCTTGGCTTCCCATTCTGGAGTGAGCCCTAGCCGTCGGCATTCGTCGAAGGGCTTGAGCAGGAACTGGCACTGGATATCGCCGCGAGTAATGGGCTGTTCATCCTGAAGACACTTTAGGGCTCGTAGAGGTCGATCGAGAGGAAGGAAATAATCTGTAGACGCTCCATCCGCTCGGCCACCAGCTTGCAGGGCGACAGCGTACCCATCGATGTTAACAACGGGACTGCCGGAACTGCCACCGCTAGCAGCGGCGCTGGCTTGGTAGTAACATGTGTTAAAATCGCTATATCCTTCGCCATATTCAGGCGCATTGCGATCTAATCTGCTGATGACGCCCGACAGAATGCTGAGCTTCTCGCCGGCGTCATTACCCACAACCCTGATCTCGACACCGACCTTGGCAAGATCCGGCCGCAGCTGCAGCGCCGCGACGGGCATGTACTTGATTGCTTTGGGGTCGAACTTGAGGATACCGAAATCGTGGACGGGGTCGCGATACACGGGGTACGCATCAACCTCTTCGTGGTTGTCGAAGACACAGTAGCCCCAGAAGGGGCCTGAGCCGACGACGTGACGATTTGTGAGAATGTATCTGGAAGGAAAGATTGTTTGTTAGAAGGCGCGCGCTGAAAATATCGATAGCAGGCTTACCCCCTCTCGGCATCGACGACGAAGCCAGTGGCCTCGCTGGTCAAGGCCGGGTCTGTGTCGAAGGAGCAAGTCTGGCAGAAGCGGATCGAGACGACATTGCGGACTACGTTCTCTATGGTGGCCTGCCATTCTGCCGTGTCAGGGCCGACGGGCAAAAGAGCCTGGAGTCGGGGATCTTCGTATTCTTCATAGCCAGCTTCAAAGTCGTCGTGGTTCTCTGGCGTGTTCTCGCCGCCCGACGAAACGTCGCCGTTTGCACGGAGATGCTTGGGGTGACGGCCATCAATGGCATGATGGGGTGGGTCCTTGCGCTTGGAGCGTGCGGCAGCGTTTGGGCCGTTCATGGCTGCGATGTGGGAAAATGCCTGTGTGCTTGTACTTGCGCCGTGGTTGCGTGCGAGGAAGTCGGCGACAGGGAGTCTGGTGGAGTGTCTGCAGTGGCTTGTAGGGGGTGTTTTGAGGGCAGCAAAGTGCACCTTTACCGGTGTCGTTATGCGGAAAGCCCGGCCAAAAAGGAGCGCAGGCCGCATTCAATGTGACAGAAGTGCAATCTGCGACGCTCATCAAGTCTCTGCGGCGCAAATTGTTCCCAATGTTGGCATTCTACTGCGTAAGCTTTGCGAGTGCCCGGCGACGCGGAAAAAGTCCCGTCATGCAGCACAAGTGCAGTTTCGCGGCTCGACTTTGGTTCCTGGTTTGCGAGGGCAAGGCAGGCGCTAGCCCCGATTGGTCATTTAGACACCGCCTGGGATCGATGGAGTGCAGTCTTGGCAACTCCATATGTATGCACTTAACGGACTGGTCCTTCAAGCACATTGTTACGTAACTATCGGGTTCGCCAAGCTGCACAATCGAACACCTGGATCATTGTTAGCGTGGCACTTGCTAGGGTGTTAGCGGGTACATTTTCGGTTTCCAAACAGCTGAAGTTGTTTGAAGAGATGTCACAAGCTAGGCTGATATACTTAGTTCTTCGGTTTAAAAATAAGTACCATGGATTGTTAAATCCAGGCTTTGAAATTCTATACCAAGGCCTCAATGACTACGGAAATTCCCTCAATGGATTCGCCCTGGGGAGATTTTTCAAGAGGTGCTGACGGCCACTGTGAGTTTGGCTCAAGAAACGGCAAACTCTACCATTGGAACAGCTGTACTGGTACAGACAAGAAGATGGAGTTATATGTACACTAGATGATTTCCCGCGCGCCTATCCTTACGCCAGCTCGGCTGCGGCGCCGCCAATGGCCAATTTGCCCGTCTCCTTGACCTTGGTCTGGAAAATGATCTTTTTCCCGTCCTTCCACATCTCGGTCACCAGTGTCTGCCCAGGCAGCACCGTGCCCGCGAACCGGACCTTGATATTCTTAAAGGGGCCAAACTTCTCGTACACAGCCTTGCCAGCAATACCAAAGAAGCACAGACCGTGCAGAATGGGCACCTTGAAGCCGCCCATCTTGGCGAAGCTGGGGTCGACATGAAGAGGGCTATGTCGTTATGTTAGCTCATGAACGTTCCTCCGTGTTTGGAGCATACTGATACTCACTTGTAGTCACCGCTCAGCCGGTAGAGCACAGCCTGCTCCTCGGTCGTCTTCTCCTCGACCACAACATCCGGTGCCCGGCTCGGAGGCTTGTTGGCCGCAGTGCTGGCCCCGCGGTCTGCAGGCTTCTTCTGGCCGCCAAACCCACCACACCCGCGTAGGAAAACCGTCATCTCATTGTAGAAAAGCTCCTCGCCAGTCTCAGCGTTGACCGTGGTGACGCCGTTCTTAACAACGGCAGCGTTACCTTTGTCCACCACTTCGAGCAGCTTGCCCTTGGAGATGAGGCGCGCGCTGGTCGGGATGGGGTACTTCTTGATCTCAAGGTACTGCTCACCGTGGAGCAGCATCATGGGCGAGAAGTTGGGAACAATCTCATCCATGCTGTAGGGCACTTCGGCGTCGAACGGCGGGATGACGCCAAAGGTAGGAATTACTTGGAAGTCGTCATTGCCCTCACTGGACCGCACAATGGTTAGCTCGGTTTGCTGCCCCTGGAGGCACTGTAACCTACAAAACGTAGCGGAGGTCGTTTCGCTTGGCTCCGATGCCGAGATTGTAGAGCATGACATCGCGTTCCGTGTACTTGAACTCGGTGCCCTTGGCCTTGGCCTTGAGGGCTTTTTGGATGGCATCAAGATATTGATTGCCACCCTGGACGCTCTATGTAAACCGTTGTGTTAACATATCATGATTGCTACACTAAATCCTATGGTACATAAATCCAAGGGGGCCAGGAAGTAATCCAAGAGGAGTCACGGGACAGAAAGGATAAGGGAATTCATACCTTTCCACCGCTCCGGTTCTCCAGGTTGGCCATAACCTTGCCTATGCTGTCCGCAGCCTTCTCGGGGTGGTCTGCGCGGCTGTCGAAGGTTACAATGTCCTTCCAGTGCTTGACCACCTCCTCGGGCGTCAATGACACGTCAACGGGGAAGCCGTGACCACCAGTCCTCTGCCACCTCGTCCTGCCAACCCAGCCGCTGCCAACCTCGTACAGACCACCGGTGGGGTTCTGGGGAACCTTATCACTGCACAGCGCCAGGACCACAGGCGCAATGTAATCAGGCTTGAATGCCTGGACAAGCTCCTCTGGAAGAATGGTCTTGGTCATGGCAGTGCCAGCGTTGGGAGCGATAGTGTTGACATAAATATTGTACTTTGCGCCCTCCAGGGCAAGGGCCCGCGAGAAACCCAAAATGGCGCATTTCGCAGCCGCGTAGTTGGCCTGGCCAAAGTTGCCATAAATACCGCTGGTCGAGGTAGTGTTGAGGACACGGCCGTACTTTTGCTTGAGGAAATATGGCCAGGCGGCCTTGGTAACCTTGTATGTACCCCGAGCGTGCACGCTCATGACGGGATCCCAGAGGCTATCGTCCATGTTGGTGAAAGCCTTGTCTCTGAGAATACCAGCGTTGTTCACAACAATGTCAACACGGCCAAAAGCGTCGATCGCAGCTTTGACGACAGCATCACCATCCTCAGCCGAGAACTTGGCACCCACGGCCTTTCCGCCCGCCTTCTTGATCTCGTTCACCACGTCATCAGGGTTGACAAGGTCATTGACGACGACGGCAGCGCCATACTTGGCAAATGCCAAGCAGTAGGCGCGGCCGATGCCAGCACCGCCTCCGGTCACAAGAGCGACCCGGCCGGTGAAGTCGATCTTCTCTCCCTGCTCATTCGGGCTCATCTTGACCGACTCCTCGAGGAGAGTCAGGAAGTCATTGGGTCCGCTAGGGTACTGGGGGTTGGAGAAGTCAACAACCTGGTCCCACTTCTTGAGGACGGCGCTGGGAGTGTAGCTGTCGTCGCACTTGAGGAGCTGGCCGCTGGAGCGCTCCCACCGGAGCTTGGCAATGTGGCCACCACCGACCTCGAAGATCGATCCCGACTCGCTGGTGTTGTTCTTGTGCACAAGGACAGCAACCAGAGGAACAACCCATTCAGGCTTCATGAGAGCGAGGACATCTGGCGGCATGATGGTCTCGGTCATGCGGCTGGCGGCAACAGGGGCGATAACATTGGAGATAATGTTGTACTTGGCACCCTCCTTCGCCAGAGTCTCGGTAAAGCCAACCATGGCGAGTTTCGCGGCCGAGTAGTTGCACTGACCGAAGTTTCCGAAGAGACCCGCGGCCGAAGCCGTGTTGATGACACGGCCATACTTTTGCTTCCGGAAGTGCGGCCAGGCAGAGCGCGCGCATTTGTAGCTGCCCTTGACGTGGACCTTGAAGATGAGGTCCCAGTCCTCGTCCTTCATGTTCTTGAAGCTGACATCGCGCAGGATGCCGGCATTGTTGATGAGGATGTCGATGCGGCCAAAGGCCTTGATGGCCGTCTCGATGATCCTGTCGCCGTTCTCGACGCTGTCGTAGTTGGCAACAGCCTTACCGCCAGCGGCCTTGATCTCGTTCACCACTACATCGGCAGCCTATGGATTGGGAGGCGTGTTAGTGGCTTGTACGGCGTGTGGCGGGGATTGGACTGAGGCTTGCGGCTCAAACTCACCTTGGTGGAACCACCCTCTCCCTTAAAGGAGCCGCCGAGGTCGTTGACGACAACGCTCGCTCCCCGCGAGGCGAAGAAGAGGGCATATGCCTTTCCGAGACCTCCACCGGCACCCGTAACGACGACGACCTGGCCGTCGTACCTCAATTGCTCAGCCATCTAAAAGTTTGGCGTTCTTGGAGTTGAGGAGAAGGAGAAGAAGACAGCAGTAGAGCGAAGTGCAAAGATTTGGAAGTTGAATTTTACGACAATCGACCCTCAACTCTCCGGCACGGGGAAAAATGGCAAAACACAATGCAATGGCAGCAGACGGGATTGTTAATAAAGGGTCGTAGCTAACGAGTCGGCAAGTGGTATTGCGCCAGGTCAGCGGCGAGGGATGCCGGTTGCTAAGCCGAGGCAACACGGCCTGTCGCCAATGACTTCCACTCCACACCACCATTTTGCCGAGAGCGGGGCACAAGCTCACCCCTGCTCTATCCCAGTGCCGTCACATGCAACTCAACCTCGCCCTAGTCCCAAGCGCTGTTTGTCGGGTGTGTTTCCCCATGACACAGGCCTAAAGCCAGAGCGAGCTCTCCTGATTATTCGTTCACGACAGCGTCCCTCGGTTCTAGTTCCACGTCCAACGGCTTCCGCCGTCGACCGAAACGTCTCGAAGTGGGTGGTGGAAAGGATCGCATCCATCTGGCTCATGGAATTGACCGTTTCCGGGCACTCGGCGGTGGTGGAAATCCATCTAGGCCCCCAGCATGTGAGCTTACGCCTGTTCACATGAGTCGCATCCGGGCTTCCAAGGTTGGCAACATCTGTAAATCCTAGAAAAGGTCTTGATTTTAGGGTTGTAACTACAATCGCGTCCGGAGCTAATGCCAGGGGATTGTTTTATTCTGCTCAATTGTGTAGACCCCGGCGTTCAAAACATTTCCCCCAGCACTTGCCGCAGCTATCAGAGAGCTTCCCCGGATTGCAGCTTGGCGCGGGCTGGATTCAACCGCCCGAGGCGAAGCAAAATATCACGCTACTTTTTCGAGGGATCCATGAGAACAGCTTCCCCACAGTGGTCTCTCCCCAACCCCGCTCTGCCCGGTTTCGGCGGGTCCGGAGACTTTGCGGGGCAGCCACTGGCGTCATCGGTCCCCATTCCAAGAAGCCTTCCCGAGTGCAGGATCGTCAGTATGCGCAGCTGGAAACTGAAGCTTAAGCTAGACCGCGACCTCAATCTGCCAAACACCATGCTCGTTTTCTTGACTGCGATGACACCGTGGGCGCCGCCTTCAACACTGGAATAGGACAGAGCACCACTTGTGTACTCGTGCGCCTTACCTAGCCCAGCCCCGTCACATCAACCGCCGTCATGGTCTCCCTCATGGTTAGTACTCCAGATGTACCGCTACAATCCCGAGTGCTGGACGACAAGTCACCCATCTGCATCCCCTTCATCCTCTCACAGCTCGAGGCGCACAAAAAACGGAGCTTGGAGCCCCGACCCTTCATCATCGGGCTGAACGGCGTTCAAGGTGTAGGGAAAACGACTTTGGTGCGCGCCTTAGCCGAAACTCTTCAGGGCCGTGAGGGATTGCCTACGCTGGTTGTCAGCATTGACGACTTTTACCTGACTCACGCAGAACAGCTGGCGCTGGCCGCAGCGCACCCGGATAATGGACTGGTTCAATATCGGGGCGAGCCCGGTGGGTTTTCCACTGTCCTCTCGCTTCGCGTTGCCTTGCCTCCCCCTTTTTTGGTTTCGGTTTGCTTTCCGGAGCCAGACAACTTGCTAACCTCTTCGCGGCATCTAGGCACCCACGATATTCCTCTAGCCACGTCGTTCCTCTCCGCGGTATGCGCACGCGAGCCTACCCACGTCCCCCAGTACGACAAGGCGGCGTATTCTGGCCTTGGTGATCGCGTGCCTGAATCGCAGTGGCCAGCTATCAACCAGCCCGGCCAGGCGTCCATCGAGGTGGTGATTCTCGAGGGCTGGTGCGTTGGTTTCCGCGCCTTGCTTGACGATGAAGTCGAAGCCCGGTGGAAGGCGCCCGCACGAACCCTGCACTCCCACACTCTCGAGAGCTTGCTCTTTGTCAACGACCAGCTACGCGCCTATGATGGGCTAACGAGCCGTCTTGACGCGTTCATCCACATTGACGCCGAGGACACCGAATACGTCTATGCCTGGCGTCTACAGCAGGAGGCACAACTACGACGAGACCGGGGTGTTGGCATGACTGACGAGCAGGTTGTCAAGTTCGTTGACGCCTATTACCCTGCCTACGAACTATACTCGGACGGTGTCCGACAGGGGATCTTTCGGGGCCGGCCTGGGAGACAGCTACGACTCATTGTAGGCGAAGACCGCAGTGTTCAGGACAAGATCATTATATAATCGGACCGAGGCAATAAGGAGGGGAGCTATTTCATTCCTGCCGAACCTAATGACCAAGTAAAAATTGCAAACAAAAGTTCATAAAGAAAAAAAATTCAAATCTACTTACCCCTCCCAACCACTACGTTCCCAATGTACCATCTATGGTTTGACCAAACCCCATAAATGCCACGCTCGTCGTGTAAACCCCAGCCCAGGCCTGTGATACCTGGTTGAGAACGGCTGGGTTCCATTCTTTCGAATGTAGTAGCCCTCCGTAATGCCGCCGACCCCCCAGTTTGTATCCCCCGCTGGATGAAAACACAGAGAACAAACATAGAACTATAGCCATGCCAGATGACGTACCATCAGCTACCAATCAGCCAACCTGCTAGTCATCCTGATAGAGAAGAAATTGAAAAAAAAAACCGAAATGAAAAAAAAAATTCCCTCGCCCATCATCATCATAGGTCATAACATTCGTAATAAGCGCAAGAAAAATATCAGCAAAAATGTGTCCTCATAAATCGTTAATGTCGTCGTTTCCTCATGGAGGGATATTGCGCCCTCTAGTTGCAATAAACTCGTGTTTGTTCTGGTCGTAGCGTCGTGACAGATCAAAAGAAGAAATATGTCCAGAAAATTCTTCACTGGATAACCGGCCGTTAATCTGTTTGAGAGGGAGAGAGAATGGCAGCAACGATGAAAAGACGAAAATGTGCCCTCCAACATACTAGTGCTGTGCTGTACCGAGAGTCCTACATCCCAGATACATTCCCAGGACGCCTCGAATCACCCAGGCCGATGTGATGTAAGAGTGTAGTCATGCAACGAGACCAGCCAACTCCAAAGGATAACCCCCACCTCTTCTTTACTACACTCCTTCGGCTCTCTTACAGAAACCGAAATCAAAACTCCAACTCCATTTGCTTCCCTTCCATCATCGACTGTCCTTCATGTTTGAGGTCTTCCAGCGTTCTAGCGATACCCTCCATCTTGCCTCGAACAGCCTCTTCGCGCGTGGCAATCTCGGCCTCAAACTTCTCCACCATCTGGCGTTTCGCCCTTCTCCCCTTGCGGATCTTGACTACCGCCTCGGTGAACTGTGAGAGGAACCAGTCGCCTGCCTGCTCCCACTCATCGACGCTCATACTCGCAAAAAGCTGACGCTGCTCGGTCTTGTCCTTGTCCTTAAAGTGCTCTAGGCGTTGCTCCAGCGATCCGCCGAGAGGCACAGTTATGCCTCTCTGTTGTTGCTGCCGGATAGCCGCTTGCTGGGGATCGTAATCAAAGGACTGCGTTTGAAGGTCGGCGTAGCTCATGGCATGTAGCTCAGCGTCGTTGTAGTCGGGACTCAGCGGGCGTTTCTTCTCCTGTATCGGTGCTGCTGATTCTTTCAGTCGCCGACTTGTCGTACGGGGCAACGTCGTCTCACCAATGCCGAGAGGGAGGGTGATCTTGCCCACAGTTGCAGTCGGGGGGAGGTTGGGCAGAGGGCCTCGTGGGGCTCGTGAGGTACGCTCGAGGGCCTCGTTGAGGCTTCTCGGGCTGGCGTTGCTACTTGACGTTGGTGCGACGGCAACGTGCGTGTTATCGAAGGTGGGATCCTCGGGAGGGATGGGGGTTAGATTCTCAAAGACGGTAGAGCGTTTGTGCAGCAACTCTCGCTCGCGCTCTCGCTCACGCTCCCGTTCTCTCTCCCTCTCGCGGTCACGTCGTGCTCGCTCTTGGACTCGTTCCTCTCTTCGCACCTTCTCAATCTGGTTGGCGGCCTCGGCGGGCCGTTCTGGGGACATGCTCAGGCTCTGTCCGTCCGACGAGTATCCGCCGGCGGAAATGGATTCTCTTCGGGCCTCACGGGCGTCCCGGTGGGGGAGTTTAGTGCGTCGTAGAGCGAGGGTAGCGTGCTTTGTGGGGGTGACGTCCACAGCCGGGTGATCATCGTCAAAGAAGATGTCTTCGGTCTTGACAGTCTGTCCAAGGGCGGCTGCCCCGGGCCGGGCGTGAGAACTAGACCCGGGAATTACCTTGAGCATGCCATTTTCGCCGATAATAAATGGCATGTTGTCGTCGAGTCGCTGTGGCTGTTCGCGGTTGGTGGCCGGCTGGTGCGCGTGGGCCTGGCCCTGTGCCTGAGCCCTCTGGTAGGCAGCGTCACTGTAGTGCCGGAGGTGGGTGCCCTGGATGCCGGCATGGTTCCGAAAGCGATCGGAAGCAGCTCTCCCGTCCGAATTGCCGTCAAACATGGAGGCGACGGTCGAATCTTCCCACGCGTTTTGGCCCGAACGCGGCGGGTCGCGCCCAGTGTCGGAGGCGGTTGTGCGCGTTCGATGCATGGGGTGGAAGTGTTGTGGTGCAGCAGGCAAGCTCATTGTTGCCGAAGCCGGTTGGCTGTTGGCAAAACGGCCACCTTTGGGCACGGGAATGGATCGAATCGAGAGTGCGGCAGGCACGTCCTGCCCCTGACGCGCCGTCAGGATTTCTGGTGGGGGCTGCAGCTGTGGAGGTTCACGGGTAAACTGTGGAGCGGGAGTTGCCGGCAGACCCACCACCCTGGGGCTTCCGCCAGGGCCTGTCGCGTTGCCATCAGCGCTCTGGCGCGTAAAGAGGCCGATGCCCGCCAACTTCTTCTTTGCGGTCGGCATCATACTAAGTCGCATAGACAACAGACCAGAGTCGAGACACTTTTGCAGCGCGGGCGCTTGTTTTTGTTTATGCGGGGGACGCCGCAGGAACGGGCGTGGGGCGCGTCGGGAATTTGGTGGTGGGAGCTGGAGGTCAATGGCGGCAGCAGCATGCGGTAGGACTCAGACACACAAGACAGGACCGAAGATGATGAGTGGACAGGAATCATGGAACGGCAGACGGGAAGCTGCGACTCGGGTGATTATTATTTGCTCGCGGATGCGTGCGCGGCGCCGTTGGGCTCGCGCTCTCCATTCAGCGGGAGTTGGGTTGGGATGCCGACGAATAATGCGGCATCGCAGAGCTGCAGCGGCATGGTGTGGAGAGCACCGAAAGGGTTCTCTAGCATCATTCATCAATTCCAGGTGTGGAGTGTGGAGGGTGCGGCATCGTGGTTCCAATGACAAAGGCTATCGTCTTTGCAGGGCGATGAGCAAATCCTGTGGTATTTCGCGCTAGCAAGCCGCCCACCACACGATGTCAGGTGAGCGCTCGCTGCAGGGTCTTGACGGCAGAGGTTGACCTCGGGGGGAAGCGAGCGGCCCCGGCCCTGTGCCTTCTCTCACAGGCCGCCTCGTTTGCGAATTGGCGCTCTTGACAGACGGGATGTGCATTGTGCTGCCGGGCCTGCACCGCGACCATTAACTAATGCTATCGTGCTCCATGGAGCCTCGACGAGCCGTTGCGTCCAGACCTGCATGCAACCCATGTCTACCCAACGCCCCCCGCGGCCGAGAACGCCATAGAGGCCCGATGATGAACACACCCTCCGAGGCGCCGTTACATCCATGCCAGCGAACAAATCTGATAACATGGTTGGCTACACCCGGCCGTTTGACCAATCACATTGCGAGCGCAAAACTCATGGTGTCGATCGAGCGCGAGGGGCTCAGGAGAAGAGAGCACAACAGCAACATCACAGCTTGAAGGGGGGTTGGGAACTGCATCCTGCATCCTCTCCTTGCGACCACACTCGACATTGTCCCTTGTCCCACCGAGAAGCCACTCCAGTCCATTGTTTGATTGGTCCTCGATGATGAAGCAATTGGAGGGTGGTCTATTATACCCTCCACATCGGCCATGTTGTTGAGGTGTCTCTTATCGGACGGCGGCACCCGTGAGTCAGTCTCACAGCACCACCATCACGGCTTCCCCTTTGACCGAAGGAGAGGAGCTGTCAAAGGTGAGCCAGCACTGCTCTATTGGACGTATCCTTTTCGATGGCAGACTCGACACGTCGAGACTCTCTGACGCAGGCCAGCAGCACACCCTCAGTGAACGATTTGAGGCTGCCGTGCGTGTTTATTGCCACACCTTTTCCTCCAGACGACAATGATGCCGATGTCTTCTGGATGCAGGTTGGGCGCTTACACCGAGCTAACCCCGTGAACTGCCGGGCATCCTGCAGATGTATACGTCCATCTACCTTGAACAAGCGAGCCTTCACCACAGTCATCCGCAGCAAAGAAGGAGTAGACACAATCAGACCGTGTTCGGGAGATACGAACGTCTTTTGCTGCAACATCGGATAAGGGATCTGCGCGAATTTTTTGCGCTCTATCCATCCTCGTCGCAGCGTTCTCCATTGTAGCGTCGAGCATCCAAGTCGCCTTTACTTGGAGAGATTCGGAGATACCGTGCCGCCTTCGAGCAGGTTGCACAACGGTTGTGGCAACGGCGAACCAAGGACCAGGACCAGACTAGCCTACCACCCCACCTGTTGCGTAGTGAAATGCCGCCGCGATAACGATAAGCCCCTCCATCCGTCGTAGACCGCAGCGTCATGGGACAAGGAGGGGCCGAACCGGCGATTTCTAATCCACGCACAGGTCGACGAGACAAAAAGTTAGAATATTTTGCAAGCACACACCTATCCACCTACCGCCACTCATCTGTCGTGGCAGCACTCCCTTCCTTGTGCTGAATCATCTCTTCAATCCAACACGACAAGCAACCATGGTGCCGTCGCTCGAGGCGCCCGAAGGCGTCGAGGACGTCCTCGCCAACCCGCTCAAGCAAAAACCAGAATTAGTCGCCCCCGAGCCTGAACACTGCCCCGGCCCCGAATCAGAGCAGGCCGGCGTCGCCGATTCATGCGCCGGATGTCCGAATCAAAAGATTTGCGCCGCCGCACCCAAAGGCCCCGATCCTGATATACCCCTGGTCACGGCGCGCCTCGCTGGCGTGCGGCACAAGATCCTGGTGCTTAGCGGGAAAGGAGGTGTCGGAAAGAGCACTTTTACCTGTCTACTGGCTCACGCTTTCGCCACAAATCCGGACAATGAGGTTGGCGTCATGGATACGGATATCTGCGGACCCAGTATCCCCAAGATGCTAGGCGTTGAAAAGGAGACCATTCACGTCAGCAGCGCGGGCTGGTCACCGGTGTGGGCTTTGGACAACTTGGCTGTCATGTCGATCCAGTTTATGCTACCGAACCGCGATGATGCCATCATCTGGCGCGGGCCCAAAAAAAACGGCCTGATCAAGCAATTCCTCAAGGATGTCGAATGGGGGGGTCTCGATTTTCTCTTAGTTGATACACCGCCCGGCACGAGCGACGAACATTTGAGCGTGAATACCTTCCTCAAGGAGAGCGGTATTGACGGGGCGGTAATGGTCACAACGCCACAGGAAGTGTCCCTTCTGGACGTGAGGAAAGAGATAGACTTTTGCCACAAGGCGGGTATCAGGGTGCTTGGGTTGGTGGAAAATATGTCATTGTTTGTCTGTCCAAAGTGTAAACACGCCAGCGAGATATTCCAAGCGACAACTGGGGGAGGCAGGGCGCTTGCGAAAGAGATGGCGATACCCTTCCTCGGATCGGTCCCGCTGGACCCCAGGATAGGGATGGCGTGCGACTATGGTGAAAGCTTCTTCGACAGATTCCCAGACAGCCCGGCCTGCGCTGCGCTGAAGGGGGTAGTACGAGAACTTGCAAGCCAAATAGGCTTGGATGCAAACAACGTCATGCCAGAATGAGAAAACAATGATGAAAAACAGAGTATAAAAAGATATAGGGATACGGAGGTTCGTGATAGCCATCGGGACCCGGCATGCATCTCTCACTTATACAAAACCGACCCCAATGAATATATATCAAGAGATTTCTCTCATCAAGTCATGTCGCAGCCCGCGCTGAGCTGTCCCGAGTTAGCACGCCGTACCACGTCGCCCAAAGATAGACACCACCGCTTCCTCAAGATAAGATTCACGCCGCGCCGAGCTTCTCGGGAATCTCTTCTAGGTCCTCAGCCGACTCGATATCAATAATCTTGGTCACCTCGCTCGTGTTCCGCATCAACTCCTTTGCGCCCGCATATAGCATTCGCTGCTCGCTGTTGCACGTCGTCGGCATGTAGTAGAGCATCACATAGGGGACGGAGAGACGACCGGATGGCTAAAGGACAAGAAACCCTGTCAGCACGGCTTTGCGACTTGGGAGATCTTGACATCTGGTTATGGATTTGGAAGGAAGGGAAAAAAAAACACACCAGAGTAAGCGGGTAGCTGAGTAAGATAAATCGCGGGGAATGGTCTGGCAGGTCGTCGCCTATCTCCTCGAGCGTCTTGTACACAGTTTGTTCCTCATCTTGGCGGATCTCCTTGGTGGTTTTATCAATGAAGTCTGCAGAGGGGGGACGGGTTAGCGTTGAAGCTCCTAGTGGTAGTGGTAGATACCCGTGGGAAGGGGGGGCAAGAAGGAGACGTACGTACAGATCACGGCTTGTGGATCCTTGGCCCGCGATGTCCCGAGGCGGAACTTGCGCAAGTGGTCTTTGGTCTCTTGCGAGAATGTATATAGCCTTGCTTCCGATGTCTAGAACGGGGGTGGAGGTTAGAGTCTACCAAAGGAGAGCTAGGCGCAGACCGTCTGGGGGGCTCGGAGGGAGGCGGAGGGTGGAGCGTTGGGGGGTGAGATACATATCAAGGGATGCGAGGGGGAGGGGGGGGAAGACTAGCGCGCACCATTGTGAGGGGTTCTAGGTCCGATCGGTCGGAGATTCGAGAAGCTGTAGGTTCAATGGAGGTTGCTGCTGGGTTCAGATCCAGACCGGCTTTCTGTGGAGTTCAGTTCAAGGATGATCTCAAGATCTGACACAGTTATGGCATTGAATGCGACACTTTGCTGAGCTGAGGTCCCTCCCTGGGGTGAGCCGCCTAAACTGCCCCGCACTCCACGCCAGCTTAAGCTACCCGTCTACCCCGCTGCGCGTCCGCGCCTCCTCGAACTAGGTAACTAGGGCGAAGGTGAGCTGGAGCCTTAAGCTGACCCGGTGACAGACGGCAGGCTGAAAACCCGTTATGAAACTCACCGTTTCGGATATCAACTCGTTCCAGAAACTATATCTTTCGCTGCCTCCCCACTGAGAAGTTCCAAGGGAAGATTCCGACCGGGGAATCCCTATCTTTATCCCATTCCTTCTTTCACGTTCCCATGTTCTCGCGCCTCTCTCAAATATCACGCCACCTCCCACGAGCTAAACCATCAATAACTCAGCCTATCTCGGCAGTTGGTCGACGAGATCTTTTCAGAGTTACCAAAATGGCGACGCCAGCCACAGCTGGGGAACAGAACTCCAGGACAATACATACGGCCGCATGTCTTATCATCGGGGATGAGGTGCTGGGCGGAAAGGTAGGTTGATGAAGACGAGTTGTGAGATGACACTCCGGCGCTGACCGAGATCCCTTACACAGACCAAGGATGTGAGTCCACAGATGACGAGATCTTAGTCACCAGGTTGACAGTTGAGAGCAGAGCAACTCTCACTTCATGGCGAAATGGTGCTTCTCACTAGGCATCGTATGTCGCGCCTCTCATCACCCCCATGGCGCCACGCTTACCTACCATGGGGATAGAATCTCAAAAGGATCGAGGTCATCGAAGATGATGAATCTGAAATCATGGAAGCAGTACGCCGGATGAGCGAGCGATATGACTTTGTCGTCACGAGGCAAGTCCCAGGGGCACAAACTCTACATCGCACTGGAAGTTGACAATTTGGTTGGTAGTGGCGGGATAGGTCCGACGTAAGTTGAATACGAACTCGGTCGTCTCGAAGAATGAAACTGAGTATCTTAGGCACGACGACATCACGTACAGTGCCATCGCAAAGGCATTTGGGCTTCCACTAGTGCTCCACCAAGAAGCGTACAGGCTGATGAAGAAGTTTTCCAAACCTCATCCAGGGCAGCCAAAGTTCAACTGGGATGAAGACTCAGCTCAGGATGATCGAGATGCCGACCGACGCCAACCGAGATCTGACCAAGCAGTTCCTCTTCCCGTGCGAGGACCTGTGGGTACCGATCGCCGTCGTCAACGGCAATGTCCACATCCTACCAGGGGTTCCTAGATTATGTGGGTTTCGTCCAGCCATCAAGGTCCTCCGGATGTAACCTTCCCTAACAGCTTGGCTTAGTCGAGAAGCTGCTCGAGGGCATCAAGCCCTACATTTCTGACCGCCTCGTCGACCCAGAAGGCAAGGGTATTATGCGGGTTATGATCTCGACACCGATGCCTGAAAGTGCCGTGGCCGAGTACCTAGCCGGACTCGCCGAAAGAGTTGGCCCCAAGGGGGTTAAGGTCGGCAGCTACCCACGATGGGGCAAAAAGAACAATACCGTGACACTGGTTGGCAGGTGAGTTTAACGTAACGCCCATCCGTTTCCAAGTCGACCAAACGTTGGGAGGCTGACCGGAAGTATTCCATTGTTGAAGAGACAAAGAGTTTATTGAGGCCATCACACCCGAGGTCGTCTACTACACCAAAGGCCGTGTCATCAAGGTCGAGGGCGAGGACGATGATCAACCCGAAAAGCCTGACGAGCGCACAAGTTGAATGAGGGTCAGGATTCAAGCCTGGGACGAGGTAACCAGGTCGCAATGGCGACCCCCACGGTTGCGCGAGTTTTTGGTGATGAATCTGGGGTTATCAACTGCGATCACACAGCATCCCCCTGCATGCAGAAAGGGGACGTGCTGATCTGTCCGTGCAACAAGTCGGCGCGTTATCATCTTGTCCGGATACCGTTTTGATGACGTGACAGTTTTGATAGGTGCGAATTGCATCCGTAGGTGGCTTGGGTGGCTACTATTATGTTGTGGATCGGCCTTCTCGCCGGCTAGCCAAGAGGGGAGACAGAGCACTGGCAATTCATTGAAGCCACGGCTACGACTTCTCGGCGCGGCCACGTCGTTCTCGCTGCGACGGTGGACTGCCGAACCGCAGCAGCGAGTGCCCACGTGCCCGAGCTGTCAAGGGAGGAAATAAAGAGAGGAAACAAATATCAATCTAGATGCGCAGAACCCCCAATTTTTACCCCTACGTGTTTGGTCTTCAAATGCTGTGCGCTTCTTGCACGACGGAAGGAGGGGCTGGTGTGTGCTATGGGGCGACTGACAAATCTGCCCCGAGCCCCTCCTCAAGATTAGGGGTCCTTACGCTACACGTGGAAGTGGCGTATGCAGTTGACCTTTTTTGTTGGGCTTTGGGCTTTCACATTTGTTCCTGTTTTTCTAGAGCGCTTCCAGAACCCCCAAGCACCTAACTATGTATAGGTAGTTATTAAGTCTATCTACTTTCCTTCCTGTCAAGTCATTCGTACAGCCAACCGGAGATGCCGTGGTACGTGTACCTTGCTGATTATCCAGTCTATCTCTTGAACAACAAAAACGGCATTCATTCCTGCAAAATAGATCAGACTAATCTTGGGCTGGGCCCGCCTGCCGTTCAATTGCTTCTTTGTCCCGTGGTGATAAATGCCAGTTACCCATCTCTGTCTATGAGCCGTCAGCGCGCGGTCCTAGTTTTGCCTTTGGTTTTTTTCTTTCTTTGTTGTCGGACCTGGACTTTTTACAAGATTTCTTTCAAAGTTTTCCTTGTCTTTTTGCGTCCGTGATGATTCCCCAGCTTTCCATGTGTTTAGTGTACTGTTTGCTATGTCCAAGCCGATAGCAGTGTTGAACTGGAGAGCTCAGCCAACACTCTTGCAACACACGAAGTAAACCTACCTACTTACTATATAGCGGCTACCAGAATCAGCCCGAGGTCGGGAAACAGGCGTCGCTACATTTTTTGCTGCTAGGTACCGCCGCTGTAAGTAGATGCTTACCTTTCGGTATATGCGTATACCTATACTTGCAAAGGAGTGTATTGCCCCTCGAAGCCCGTTGAACGATGAATTGGCGACAATCTGCTTATAGTGTAGAATCTCTCCCCAAATTTCGTTCAGGGGCAAACACAGTGTGGTTGCACTGTGCATCCCCGCCCTCCAGGCGGTTCCATCACCAACGGCAGGGCCAGGGCAAGGGCGAAATCCTGCGAAACGACCCAAGAGAATTATCACTTGAACACCATTTCAACATTACATATTAATACCACCAATCCAGAGAAACTCGCAAGGGCCGTAAAATAGTCTGGTCAAAGAGATACCTCCCACAGTTCGTTTCAAAGTTGCACGCATCCGGCAAGGATTTTGAGGCCATAGCTTCTTCTGGAGCTGCTTCCTCATGCGTGCGTGCAAGCAAGGGAAGGAAGGACCGCAAACCCCACTCTCCCGTGCCTGCCTTGGACCTGGTCTTATCAGGTCAACACCAGCAAATTTTTCCCAGAGCAGTGAGTTTCCAGCTGGGGCAAATAACGTTGAACTTACCTTAAAAAAACCGAAAAGGGAATTGCCAAGCCGCCGGATACCAGAAGAGATTTGGCTACTACCAAGGCTATGAACCTCGACGGTTCTAGATTTGTTAAGGTGGTACTTACCTTCTGGCTCGTTCTGCCAAACTTGGCTTTTGGGTGTTATATGGAATGCGGGGAAGCCTCGGCCCTTGCAGCCGTGGATTGTGATGAAGATGGCAGACAGACTGGATTAATCATGTGCTGGGAAACCGTCTCGCTTCTGGAGATCACAGTTGATAGGCCCGCCACTGTACAGAAATTACTCCCGTCCTGGGATGTCCCCAAGAACAAAAACGGGTGTTCCGCCGCCTCCCACTCTATGTGCCATAGTCTCGCACACGGGGAAGTGTGGCCGGCAGAAGTGTCTGTGTGGCGCGGACTGAGAGAAAAGGTTCAATTGGGAAGGAGGGGGTCGAGCGCCAGCGTCTTGTCCCTGTTGGAGGAGCGGGACAGCCCCTCTGGAATGGTACGTGCCACCAAAGCTGCTCTGCGGGATCACGATGATCATTGTGCCAACTGAAGGGGCAACAGCGGTTGGGAGAAGCGCCGCGATCGTCTACCCGACCGATGGTGTTGCGTGCTAGGCAGGTAGCATCGAAGCGAACCAGCGAACCAGTGGCCGTTTGGGAGCCGAGACTGGGTTGAGACGCAAGAGTATCGCACCAAGTGCTGTGCGATCGAATCTAGCATGTTGGCGAATCACGAGCGTCGCTGGTTGGGCCATCTCAGCAGACGGCCGCTGCTAGGCGCCCAGAAGACACGGTTGAGAGCGCTCGCAACGAGGCCAGATGGTCGCATGCCCCATTCGACTGCCGTAGACGCTCACATGGCATGGAATCCGGGCGCTACCAATGGGTCTCCCTCCAAGACTGTTCGAGGCAAGATTTGTCGGTGATATTCCAGTCTCCCGGTTTTGCCAAAAACAGGACGGGCGCGAACATTTTTGCTGATCGGAAGTCCCGCCGTACTAGCGTCCCAACTGCGCCGTTACGACCGGTTTTGTTTGGTCGGAACAAAAGCACCCACACTGGTGCACCGCGTACTCAAACTGCTGCGGCACAGGAAAACCACCGGGCCAAAGTCGTACACGGCGTGGCCAAAGTAACCGCCTCAGCTGCCGTGGAAGTTTCTCGACCGCCGTTGAATTGAGGGATTGTTTGACGCGGCAGGCAAGTGAGACGCCATGGTGCCGAGCCGGCCGCTGCGGCGCTGCGTCGCGCCTTAAGGGCCCCAAGTCCGGTCTGACGATGCCTGTTGGTCGAATGAGGCTCCGAAAGACCGTTTTTACCTCAGCCCTATCCCGACGACGGCTGACGAAGCGGAACGGGGAGTTCATCGGTCCAGGGCCTGTAGTACGGCCCCAATCCAGGCTGCCTATGGCGCAAACACCCGCTCCAGCTGCATCCAAAGCCTAGCGATCCGCTCGGGAAACCTGATGTGACCCGTACCGGGGGAGTGATGCAGCCAGCCTCTTGGAGATACTATTTCGATATCTCGGACAGATCGTGGCGGATGTTGATATCCTCTGTCCGTCCCAGCGAGATATGGATGCCGTCACAGCTTTCCATCCGCTCTGCGTGCTAATTAGGTAGTTCGGGCTGGGCAGGCCCAGGGCAACGCACCTGCAGCTCGAGACGAGTGGCTGGGACGACGTGACGGTGTCAAAATTCATGCTGTTGACACTTGAAAAAAAAAAGTGATATGAACCAGGGCAAATTACTGCCTTTGCTATATATCACAAAACATGCAGACACAATTTTTCTGAGGTCGAGCTTACTGATTTATAACCATTTGGCGTCCACAGTGTGAACTGGATTGGTATTGGACGCCGAGTCGCCTTGTACCGATTTGGCAGTGATCATGATTTCAGACGCCCGAAAGGGACGAAGGCGCTTTCATGGGGGGGGCTAGGTACCTCCGTACCGCGCCATGTCGCCCACCCCCATTTGCCAATCGAAAGGGGGTGGGGACCCATGGTTGCCCCCAAGGAGAGGATGGCACTCGGACCCCTTCGCTCGTCTCCTGCAAGCCTGCTGCTCCTTCTGCACCTCTTCGATTCGTTGTCCCCGACCACCGCCATGCAGCTCTTCGCAGTCTAAAACCGCCCGCAACAGCCCACACCCTTTTTTTTCAATCCGCGATTTTTTTCAGCCTACAAACTCTGCCCTTTGTCCCGGCCGGTTGATTTCTAGGGACATTGCCAGTCTTTCCAACAGGTCGTTTCCCCGCGAGCTGCAAACTTGAGACTGCGAACCTCAGGTGGCTCCTGCACCCAGAAATTCCATTGCCGATCGATCCCCACCCCCAGGGAAACCATCCCGTCTTTCTTCACCGCGGCGGCTCTCTCGTTGTTTTTGAAACCCTTGACGAGCTTCGAACCTCCGGGATCCCCTCTCCACTTCGTCTTGACAACAGCCCAACTCGTACCGCGTTGCTGCGTCGCCGAGCGACTCCATAATTGCCGAGTCGCCTCTCCTGGTCTTTTCGCGCCCCGTCGTCCGATTGTTTCCGCTCCTTTCATCTCTCTCCGCCAGTCGAAGAGATGGCCTCCAAGGTGCGTCACGACCTATCGGGGCGAGCAAATCAATTGCCCGGCACGATTTTGTGTCTCTGTCTCGGGCTAACTTGTTGTCGCCGCAGTTTACGAGAGAATACAAGCTCGTGGTGGTCGGTGGAGGAGGCGTGGGTAAATCCTGCCTCACGATCCAGCTGATCCAGGCCCATTTCGTCGATGAATATGACCCGACGATCGAGGGTGCGCGTCATCGTCCTTGGTATCACAGCACTCGTAACTGACGTGTGCTCCAGATTCGTACCGGAAGCAGTGTGTTATCGACGATGAGGTGGCGCTGCTCGACGTTCTAGATACGGCTGGCCAAGAAGAATACTCGGCAATGCGCGAGCAGTACATGCGCACCGGCGAGGGTTTCCTGCTTGTGTACTCGATCACGTCGCGGGAGAGCTTTGATGAGATCACAACCTTTCAACAACAAATTCTGAGAGTAAAGGACAAGGACTACTTCCCCATGGTCGTTGTCGGGAACAAGTGCGATTTGGATCACGAGCGCAAGGTCACCTACAATGGTAAGCGACCTAATTACCACCATACCAAGACAACCTGGGCTAATTTATGATACACAGAGGGTAAGGCGCTCGCAGAGTCATTTGGGTGCAAATTTCTCGAGACTTCGGCCAAGACGACCATGAACGTTGAGAAGGCTTTCTACGATACCGTCCGAGAAATTCGAAAATACAACCGGGAAATGCAAGGCTACTCGACAGGGAGCGGCATTTCCAACGGCGGCGGTCAAATTGGCAAGATGGAGGTGGGCGACGATGACCCGCAAGCTGGCTGCTGCTCCAAATGCGTGTTGATGTGAGGGGTGTCATGGGTGCGAGCTACGGACTTGGAGTCAAGCAGGGGGGTGGCACGAGTGGTGTCAATTGAAGGAGGTACCCCACGTCGATGCGGGCTGACGGTCTGTTCTCTGACGAGGGAGCAGAAGGGGTGGATATACCCCGGAAGTGGAGTGTTTGGATTTGTTTGGGCGTTGAGCGTTCTTGACAGATGCTCAGGGACCTAGACATTTTCGACAAAGGATGATGGCAGGCGAAATGCTTGTCAGGGAGGCATATATTGGCGGTGGCCTTGTCTCTCGAAAACGGTGGGCTATGGCCACAATGACAGCCACATACCCATTTTCGAACCCACATTGCGGTCTTCTCTTTGGGAGTTATTTGAGCTAAAGATGGGTTTCTATATTGACCGCTCTCGAACTTGTAATTCCCTTTCTTTTTTGCTAGTTATTTCATGTCTCACGGCAGTCCTGCGGTTTACTCTGTCGGTTCAAGAAAAATGTCCATACTCGTCAAAGTCTGCGTTTACACCGGAATGCGTGAGTTGTGATATCGGACTTGTTCGAGAAGATGCAAAAGAAATATTTCGAATGATCCTCACAGCTAGACCAGGGCACAGTTTCCATGTCGCAGAGGAGATGGGACGTTCTATATTTACATGTGCCGATCTCGTGGACCCGATGCTATATTTACACCGTACCGGCGCCCGGTCTATGTCGGCTCGATCTATAAAGGGATGCGTCCCAAGTTCCAGCTGTGTGGTTTTAGTTTTGCCCGGCCTGCGTGCTTATCTACCTAGGTACCTAACTTGAACAGTATGAAGTTTCGTATTTAATCAAGTTCAGCCTTGCCCTTCTTTTCATCTCGTCTCATCTGCCAAACCCCAGTTTTTTCGGCCAGGCGGCTGCCTTGGCTGAGTTTGGACTACGTATATGCACCTGCAGTTTTGCCTCTGGCCGGCCCCCAACATATCACTCTACTCGGCGCGTTTGATGATGTCTGCCTGCCTGCTTGGGGTTCATGGTTTTGCTCTTTTTTACTTTGGGGTGAAAGAGACGGGACGTAAATTGGCACATCAGGAGGTGGGTGGGTAGGCAGGCAAGGCAAGGCAAGGCAAGGCATATACGGGTGAGTGAGTGAGTGAGTGAGTGAGTGAGTGATGGGGGTGGGATGGCTTTTTTCTCTTCTTGATCTCGTCTTTGGGACCATGTTGGGCTTCCTTGGAACTAATACCTAGGTACCTACATACCCCTACCTTCCCTCCTTACCTAGGTACCAGCTTTACGTCGTCGCGCCGTACCGTGCCGTGCTGTGCCTCGTTTACTTTCTGGTCTGGTTGGTACCCATCCATGTCCTGGAAGATTTGGTGTTGGTGACCGGACGGATCCAAAGGTTCTGATAGGTGTGTGGACTTGTACTCCTTACTACCTACCTACCTTAGTTGCGGGCTCGACCCAAAAATTCGCGAGTTAGTTTTTTTCCCATAGGGTACGGAGTATGTCGTGCAGTAACAAATGGGTCCAGTGATGAGTGTGTGACATCCCAGTCTCGTACATGTATCCAGTCATCCTGCTCGCGTGCTTCAATCTGGTCTGGGTGTTTCTTGGGTCCCGTCGGGGTTTAAATCCCCCATTTTGCTTGCAGGTTCGGCGTTCAGATTCCCCCATTGGGATTGATGGGTGAGTGAACAGACATCTATGTGGTTAGGAACCCCAAGTTGCACTCCGTGTTGGAAGGAAGGATAGAAAAAGAAAGTGAGGGAATGGCCCCAAGTTGGTTGTGCAATGTTTGCGTTGCCTTGCAAAGGGGTTCCCGCCTTCAACGCCAAATACGCTGCATGCCGGTTTTTTAAAGCAAGCCCGGTTGGGTTTCTAAGTTTCAACGGTCTCGCCCGTTGCCCGTACCGTTTCTTGCTTAGAGCGAGCTGATATCTCATCACTCCCGCCGAGCAGTCCCCAATGTCAATATACACGTAGGTAGGTAGGTAGGTTAGAATCGGCACGAAACCGCTTTGCTCCGGCCATCGGGCCGATCAGTGAACTTGGTCTTCTTCTTCCCTATTGCGCAAACAATCACCCGATAATCAGCAACGCAGGTTGTAAGTAAGATGAAGAGCTCCACCAACCCTGCGGAACCGTGGAGTAGTGTAATTTATTTAGCGTGTCTTTTTCTACATGGTTTCCCCACAGCTTACATCTGACTGGCACTGGACTGTCACTGACGACAGGCGACCCCCCCCCCCGCCTTCTTCCCCTCCAGTCCCGAAA
>Ga0247763_1000212_pt1 | contig 31854 bp, 29 predicted proteins | sample UWRJL141409B4_FD_179926 | JGI IMG/M metagenome (GOLD analysis project Ga0247763, IMG submission 179926) | Plant litter microbial communities from Arlington Agricultural Research Station in Wisconsin, United States - UWRJ-L141-409B-4 | ecosystem: Environmental > Terrestrial > Plant litter >... | reverse complement strand
CACCACGCCCGCCCGCGTCAGCGCGTCGGCGAGCACCAGGAAGGGCCGATGATTGAGCAGATCTTCGTCGCGATTCTGCGCGCCGGAGCCCGTGATCAGCACCACTGCGGGAAACGGGCCAGCCCCCTCGGGCCACGTCAACGTGCCGGCGAGGGTGACTCCCGGCTGTTCGCTGGCAAAGGTGACGTCTGCGCTGTCGTACGGGAACGGGGCGACGGGATCTTGCGGGCGCCGATAGTCGAGCGGCCCGGGCTGCCGCTCCAGGGTGAGCGGGAGCAACCCGCCGCCCTGCTCGAAGATCCCCGACAGCGTCCGACCGTCGCTCGACATCTGCCCCGTGAACGAGGCGCCGATGTCATCCAGACGCACCGCGACCTGGTCGCCATCGACTTCGACGCTCGAGATCGGCAAGCCGAACGCCGCCTGATCGGGGCTATCTGCCGAGCCCGTCCAGCCGCCGTCCGGAGCGCGCTCGAAGTTGAACACGAGGCGGAGGGGCACTGACGGCACCTGCAGCGTGCCGAGCCAGACGCCCGAGAGATCCACGTCGGCGATGCCCGCGTCGCCCTCGGAAGGCGCGGGCCCCGGAGGCGCGCTCGCGTCCGCGACGTCGTTCGGTGAATCGTCGGGCAACGATGCCGGAGCGCCCTTCGAGTCGTCGCCACAAGCCAGCGCCAGCGCCGCCCACACGAGGATGGCGCCCTGACCAGCGCGCCTCGCCGCACCTCTCGAACTCATACTCATGCCGACGTCTCTAGCATGAGGGCGCCGCGCGATCAGCGGTGAGACGCTGACGGTGGCGTTCATCTCGTCCACTCGATCTGCTCGACCAGTAGTCCCGTCGATCGAGGATGACCCTTGTGGTTAGGCACGAATGCCGCGCGTGGCTCGAGATGGACTCAGCCCGCTCACCGGCGTATGAGGGGCCGGCCATGCGCGTCGTCACTCACTCGGGGCCGTTTCATGCAGATGAGGTCTTTGCGTTCGCGCTCCTGCGCGTCTTTCTGGATCGAGAGCTCGAGCTGGTGCGCACTCGAGACCCCGCGATCGTCGCGCGCGCCGATCTGGCCATCGACATCGGCGGCGAGTACGACCCGGCGAGCGGTCGCTTCGACCATCATCAGCGCAGCTATCAGGGCCCGCTGTCGTCCGCCGGCATGGTGCTGCAGTGGCTCGAGCAGGCGGGCGAGGTGCCCGCCCCCCTCGCGGCCCAGCTCCGCACGAACTGGGTCGACTACATCGACGCGGTCGACAACGGCCGGCGTCGGCCCGAGAGCGGTGTGCCCTGCATCAGCACGATCGTTGCGACGCTGGCCGAACGAGCGCGCTCGCCAGACGAGTTCGACGCCCGATTCATGGATGCCGTGGCCGTGTGCGAGGGGGTCGTGCGGGGGGTGTGCGAAAGCGATCGCCGCAACCAGGAGGCCAGAGCCGTCGTGGTCGAGGCGATGCGACGAGCCGAGGCCACGGGGTCGCGCGTGCTCGCGTTCGATCGGCACCACAAGTGGAAGCGGCCATACTTCGAGCTGGGTGGCGCAGAGCACCCGAGCGACTACGTGCTGTTTCCCGACCCGGATGGCAGCTGGCGCTTGCTCGCCATCCCCCCGGAAGACGGCAGCCTGAGCTCGAAGCGCCCGCTCCCTGCCGAATGGGCTGGCCTGGTCGACGACGAGCTGTCGGCCGTCGTGGGCGTACCCGGTGCCACCTTCTGCCACAAGAACCGGTTCATCGCCGCATTCGCTACGGAAGCGGCGGCACGAGCCGCGATCGCACGCTGGGGTTTGGACAAGGCGAGCGGCCCCGATCGGTGAGCTCGGCAGGCCGACGGCCGCGGGGGCCAGCCGTCGCCGCCGCCGAGCGGAGCAGCGAGGGCCCGGCCGCGCTCACTGGCGTGCCGACGCACGCTTTTGCGCCGGCTTCCTCGCCTTGCCCGGCGAGGGGCCGGCGGCGCGGGCCGGGCGGAGGTCGAGCTCCCACGTCTCCCCGTCGATCGGCACGCCAAAGACGGCGTGGGGTCGCGCCGCGACGCAGCGGAACCCGGCGCGCTCGTAGAGGGCACGCGCGGCGACGAGCATGCTCTGGGTCCACAGCGTCATCTTCTGGTAGCCCGCCTGTCGCGCGAACTCGATACACTCGTGCACCAGCCGCCGCCCCAGCCCGGCCCCTCGCGCCTCGGGCTCGAGCAAGAGCAACCGAAGCTTGCACACCTCGGCAGACTCCTTCACCGCGAAAACGGACCCGACCGGGCGCTGATTGCGCTCGGCGATCCAGCAGCGATCGCGGCGAGGATCGAACTGGGCCACAAAGTCTGCCACGATCTGCGCCACCAGCGCCTCGAACCGCTCGTCCCAGCCGTACTCGGCGGCATAGAGCGCGCCGTGTCGCGCAACCACCCAGCCGAGCTCACCCGCTCGCGGCGGGCGAAGCACGTCGGGCTCTGTCTGCGCGGCCCGCCCCGAGAGCAACTGCTCGATCGTGCGCATCGCCTCCTGCAGCCGCTCGCAGCCCTCTGGAGCCAACGCCGCCAGCTGCGCCGCCACATCGGCGGTTGACCTCGCATCGAGCTTGTCGAAGGCGCGGCGCCCGCGCGCGCTGAGCCGCAGGTGCGCCCGACGCGCGTCCCCGGCGGCAGCCGATTTCTCTACCAGCCCCCTCTCCGTCAGGCGCCGCAGGATGCGGCTGAGCTGGCCCGCGTCGATCCCCAGCGCCGCGCAGAGCTGCGTCGCCGACGCAGCATTTCCCTTCGCGAGCTCGTAGAGCACGCGCCCTTCGCTCAGTGAGAAGTCCGTTCCCAGGAACCCTCGCCGGAGCGCGCCCACCTGCCGCGTGTAGAATCGGTTGAACTGGCGGACGGAAGCCACGGCGTCCGAAGGCGGCGTTCCTCGTGGGGGCGCGAGCATGCATGACATCGTCAACTAATTAGTTGACGATGTCAACTCGTGGGCGCGCGCTGCCCGTCACCCGCGGTCCGAGCGCCTGGCGCGCGGCGAGCTCAACGCGGCGCGCGCGACGAGCGCGCCAGCTCTACCACGCGCGCCAGGTCGCCCCGCAGCGCCAGCGGCATCAGCCGCCGCACCATCGGCTCCGCCAGCTTCAGCACGCCCTTCAACGTCACGTCCACCTCGATCACGAGCCGCGTCGACCCCCGCGTCGGCCCCTCGTCGAAGCGCACGTCGAGCGCCGCGTTCGCCGCCCGCCCGCCGCCGCGCTCCGCCCAGCGTGAAGGCCGCTCGAAGGCCGTGATCTCGAGATCGAAGCGCAACCCGCCGCGCGTGTACTCATACCAGCGCATCCCGAGCCCCGGCTTCCCGGAGCCGTGCACGTGCACGCTGCGCAAGCTGCTCTGCCACTCCGTCCGCCGCCGCGGATCGCTGACGACGTCAAACACCGCCTCGCGCGGCGCGTTCAGCGTCTCCACCACGACGAACTGCATGCGCCCTCCTACCGCACTTCTCCGCGCCTCGTCCCAGCGACCCCACCGGGCGCAAAAAAAAGCGCCACGCGCGAGCGAGGCCTCGACCGCGAGGGAGCGGTTGGGGTTGCCCACCCCCGCGTGCTCGCCGCGCGGCGCACCGGGGCGCCCGCCCGCGACGAACGGCGCGGCTGCGCGCGCGCCCCTCCCACGTGTCCGTGCTCGGCGCGCAGCGCGCCTCCGCGCGGCCACGGGAGGGGAGCCGCCCGAGCAGCGGGGCCGCTGCGAACCCGGCGCAGAGCGAAGGTATGACACGCGCGCCTCGGTCCCAGGGCGCCAGAGAGCCACGATCGGCGAGCAGGTGCGAGCGGGTGGGACTCGTCGCGATGACACGAGCTGCTCTTTTTCGAGCGACCCCGGGCGCCGAAGACACTGGGATGACCCCAAAGCGAGCCGCGCCATTCAAGCTCGACGAGCGCTCCGGCGAGCCCCCCGTCCTCCACGACATCGCCTCGTCGAGCTGGGAGCACCCCGCCGACCGCGCCGCCCTGCAGACCCTCAAGGCGATCCCGGCGATCGATCAGCTGCTCGAGAAGTGTACGGGCTTCCTGGGCGAGCGGGGCATCCGTGCCCTGTTTCAGGCCAACGCGGTCCGCGTCGGCCCCGCCCAGTTTCCGATCCTGCATCGGCTCTTCGCCGACGCCCGGTCCACGCTCGACTGGCGCGACGACGTCGACCTGTTCGTGTCTCAGAACCCCGGCTTCAACGCGGGCGCGTACGGCATCGAGCGTCCCTTCATCGTGCTCCACTCCGCCACCGTCGATCGCCTCGGCGAGCCCGAGCTGCGGGTGTTGCTCGGGCACGAGCTCGGCCACATCATCAGCGGTCACACCCTGTATCGCACCATGCTGCAGCTCATGCTCATGGTCGGCTTTCGCCACCTGCCGTTCCTCGCGGGCACCGCGCTCTTGCCCATCCGCCTCTCGATGCTCGAGTGGTCGCGCACCAGCGAGCTCTCTTGCGACCGCGCCGGCTTGCTCGTCGCCCACGATCGCGACGACGCCCTGCGCCTGCTCATGAAGAGCGCTGGCGGCACGCTCGGGGGCCAGCACGTGATGAGCCTCGAAGCTTACAAGGAGCAGGTCGCCGACTATGAGCTCGCCGACGGCATCGAGGGCGCCTTCAAGCTCCTGAAGCTCCTCGATCAAACCCACCCCTTCCACACCATGCGCGCCGCCGAGCTCATGCGCTGGAGCCAGAGCCCCGACTACGCGGCGATCCGCCGCGGCGAATACACCCGCCGCTCCGAGCGACCCGCCTGGGTCAACCCAATCCCCGACATCGGCAGCGCCGCGGAGCACTACGCCGGCCACGCCAAGAACCTGGCCAGCGAGCTCTCGAGCTCCACCCAGAAGGTCGCCGGCCAAGCCTCGAGCTACGCCCGCCGCGTGATGGGCGACGCCCTCACCGCCGCCCGCAACACCGCCGCCAACCTCGGCACGCGCCGCGCATCCAAGGCATCCGACGACGACGAACCGAAGGGCTGACGGCGTCAGGCCAGCACGATCGATACAGCCTTGCAGACCTTGCGGACAGCACGGTCGCTGCTGTGAAGTCGTGCGCCGGCATTGCTCGCCGTCACCAGGATCTGCACGTCAGCCCAGCCAACGCCTGAGCCCGCCAGCGACTCGCGATGGCGCTCGATAAACATTCGAGCCTCTGTTGCGGACGGCGACGGCAATCTGGGAAGGGCCATCAAGTCACGCGAGAAGTTCGGTGGCAACCCTGAGCCGAGCATGAGCTCGCCGACAATCACGTCGCAAGTGCGCACGCGGTGTTCCAAAAGGAACTTCACGAGCCGCGCGTCCTTCTTGCGCAGATGACTGATCCAGGCGTTGGTGTCTACCAAGACCATTACTCGTTCCAAGCCGAGCGCTTGGGACGGCGCGCACGCCGGGCCGTTCCCCCGGCTTTCGCCAGGCGTTCCTCGGCCTGGCGCGTCAACAGCGCTCTCAGCCCGCGCTGCACGAGCTCCGTCTTCGTTACGCCCGGGTGCGCCTCGACGACTTCCGCGAGGAGCGCCTCATCGACGTTCAGGGTCATACGAACGGTATGCATGGAGCAAGTCTAGTTGTATGTATGTGCTCGGTCAATCGCACGCGGCATGAGCGCGCGCCTCGAGCGCGCTCACCCGGCGAAGAATCGATTCTTCGGCTTCGCGAGCCCCAGGTTCTCGCGCAGCGTGCTGCCCGCATACTCCGTGCGAAACAGCCCTCTGCGCTGCAGCTCGGGCACCACGCGATCGACGAAGTCGTCGAGCCCGCCCGGCAAGTAGGGGAACAGCACGTTGAAGCCGTCGCAGCCCTCGCCGAAGAGCCACTGCTCCATCTGGTCGGCGATGGTGGCGGCCGTGCCGATCATCTCCAGGCTGCCATAGCTGCCGACGACGTACTGAGAGAGCTGGCGCACGCTGAGGTTGCGCTCGCGCGCGATGTCGATGAGCTTCTGGCGCGAGCCCTTGCTGGCGTTCGTCTCCGGGATGGGGGGCAGGGGGCCGTCGAGGTCGATGTCGCTGAGGTCGATGTGGCCGAGGGCGACGGAGAGGGAGGCGAGGCCGCTCTCGGGGTGCACGAGGCTGTCGAGGTGGTCCATCTTGGCGCGCGCCTCGCTGGCGCTGTCGGCGACGACGACGAAGGCCGCCGGCAGCACGAGCAGTGACGAGCGCTCGCGCCCGAACGCCGCCATGCGGCCTTTGACGTCGGCGTAGAAGCGCTGGCCTTCGGCGAGGGTGGGGTGGGCGCTGAAGACGACGTCGGCCGTCTCCGCCGCGAGGGCGCGGCCGAGCTCGGAGGAGCCCGCTTGCACGATGACGGGCCAGCCTTGAAGCGGGCGGGCCAGGTTGAGCGGGCCCTTCACCGTGAAATGGGTGCCCTTGTGGTCGAGCGTATGGACGCGATCGGGATCGAAATAGATGCCGGTCTCGACGTCGCGGATGACGGCGTCATCCGCCCAGCTGTCCCAGAGCCCGGTGACGACCTCATAGAACTCGCGCGCTCGTTCATAGCGCTCGGAGTGGTCGACGTGCTCGCTGAGCCCGAAGTTGTGCGCCTCGTTGGGGTTGCCGGAGGTGACGAGGTTCCAGCCGGCGCGGCCGCCGCTGATGTGATCGAGCGAGGCGAACTTGCGGGCGACGTGGAAGGGCTCGTTGTAGGTGGTGGACGCGGTGGCGATGAGCCCGATGTGCTCGCTGAGCGGCGCGAGCGCCGAGAGCAGCGTGAAGGGCTCGAAAGAGGTGACGTTGGCGCTGCGCGCGAGCGCGCCTCTCGGCATCTCGATGCGCGCCAGGCTGTCGGCGAGGAAGATGGCGTCGAACTTGCCGCGCTCGAGCGTCTGCACGAAGCGGCGGTAGTGCGCGAAGTTGAAGTTGCCGTCGGGCAACGCGCCCGGGTAGCGCCACGCGCCCGTGTGGATGCTGACGGGCCGCAGGAAGGCACCGAGGTGCAGCTGGCGCGATCGACTCATGAGGTTTCGATCGCAGAGCCTATCGCACCGCTGTCTCACGGGCCACGGGCACCCGTGCCGCGGCCAGCCGCGTGCCGGCGCGCGTCACCCATCGCGGGTCATGCATCGCGGGTCATGCGTCGCAGAGCGCGTCGTAACCGCGCCCTCGAAACTCGATCAAGCAGACGCCGTGGCCGTAGGGGTCCGCGAGGCGCGCCATCCGCCCCCACACGTGGTCGCTGATCTCGCCCTCGGCAACGGCGCCCGCGGCGAGCGCGCGCTCGCGCGCTTTCGCCACGTCGGGCACGACCAGATCGAGGTGCACCGGCGTCCAGTGTCGCTGATAGGTGCGTGCCGCGCCGGTGGTCTCGGCCGCGGTCGAGCCCGCCTCTTTCGGCAGCAAATACAGCGGCGCCGGCGCGCCGAGCAGCTCGGTGCCGGCGCCGCCCATGCGCCGGCCCACGCGAAACCCGAACGCCTCGACATAAAAGCGCGTCGCGGCGTCGAGATCGGGCACGTCGATGTTGATCAGGAGCTGAATGTCATCCGCCATGGGCACCTCCGCTGTCGGCTGTCTCGCTTACGCTCCCGGCCGGCTCTGGTTACCTGGCTCAGCGAATGCGCGGAATGTCACCCGGCTCGACGGGCGGGCACGCCTCGCCCCCGTCGCGGACGCTCGCGTCGTAGCCGAGGTCGAGGAAGCCCGCGGCGATCACGCTCTTGCCAAACAGCGAGCCTCGCACCCGGCCCAAGCCACCGACCAGGATGTTCGCGGTCGGCGCATACAGGTTGCCGACGAACACGCTGGCGCCCGCGATCGCCACGTCGCCCGTGCCGCCCACGTAGATGCGCGTGGCGCTCGGGCGCTCGGGGTCGCCGAACACCGCGGCGCCCGTGACCACGAGGTTATCGCGAACGAACACGTCGAGCTCGGCACCGGGGGCGAGCTCGACGCGGAGCAGGCCCGTCGCGACCAGGTCGTCTTCGACGAACAGCGCGCTGCTCGCCGTCACGCGCAGGGTGAGCGAGCCCACCCCGCCGAGCTGGCGCAGGTAGTAGCGCCCGCCCGGCAGCGTCGCCTCGGCGCCGATGCCGACCACCGCGCTCAGATCGTCGGGCTCGAGCCCCGCGGCGGCGTTGTCGTTGTCGGTCTGCGCGGCGTCGACCAGCGCTGCCACGTCGATGATCTCTTCCGGTGTGCAGCCGCACGGCGCATCGACCTGCACGGCCTCGCTGCGCCGCTGGCCGCCCACGTCGACCACGGCGATGCCGCTGATGTCGGAGCCCGGATCGAGATACAGGTCGCGTCCGATCTCGACCTTACCGAACACGCGCGCGTCACTCTTCAAGAAGGCATCGCGCCCCACCTCGACCAGCCCGGCCACGTCGAGCGCGGGGTTCACGCGCACGTCTTCGCCGGCCTTCAGGTAGCCTCCGAAGGCGATGTCGCTCGAGCCGGCGACGACGAAGCTGCCGCTCACGTCGGCGTAACCCGCGGTGACATAGTCGCGGTTGACGCCCACGCTACCGACCGCGCCGTCGGGCACGCCCGCCCGCGGCCGCGAGCGAAAGCTCGTCGTGCGCAGGTAGCCCGCGACGCGCGTGTCTTCACAGCTGCACACGGCCGCCGTGAACGTATCGGCGGCCACCTGCGAGGCGCACGAGCCGCCCACCGGCACGTCTTCCACCAGATCGCCGCCCGCGACGCCGGGCGCCGACGGCGAGCCGCTTACCCCTTCCGAAGCGCCGTCGCCGGCCTCGACGTCTGCGCCGACGCTCGCTCTGCCGTCACCGCCGTCGGAGCCGCAACCCGCGAGCGCGCACGCCGCCGCGAGCGCCAGGGCGATCGACCCGAGGCCGAGCGAAGAGAACCAAGCCGAACCGGGTGCGCGCATGAAAGCCTCCTCGAGCGAAAAGCCCGACCATCATGCGGGTCTCCGCGCCAGTCGTCGCCCGAAATCGCCGGCTGTGCACGCCGGTGCCGCAGTGCGGCGTCGAGGAGGCGTCAATGAGGCGCATCGCCCCGCGCCCAGCCTGCGATTCTCGCGCGCCCGTTCGTGAACGAGCCGTCGGCTCAGACGGGGCTCTCGATCACTTCGCTGGGGCGGGCTTTCGAATGCGCTGAGCTCAGGGCGCTGGGGCGTTTCTCGCGATGTTGCGCTCTACCGTGCTGACGCCGTCGAAGACGGTAGGTGAAAGCACGTCGTTGGAGTTGAGGTCGAGGAACGCCACGCTGGAGAGCGCGCCGAGGTTCACGCCGGAGAGCAAGGGGTTCGCCTCGACGATGAGCGTGCCGATCGACTGCATGTTGGCGAAGTCGATCGTCTCGAGCAGAGTGCCGGAGATGGCGACGGTGGTGGCCGTCCTCCATTTGGCAGGCATGGTAAAGTGTTGAAGGCGGTCGTTGCCATGCAGCGAGATGAACTCCATGTTGATGAAGGAGCGCCACTCGGGGCCGTCGTCGGGGACGGGCAGACCGGTTCCGTCATCGAAGCTCGGAAAACTGGGGAGCTCCGTCAGGATGGGGTTGTCGCCAATTTGGAGCGTCCTGAGCCAGTAGAGCAAGGGAAAGGCGCCGCCCAGGCTCTCGAGCTGGCCGTTCTCCGCCACCGTGAGGTCGACAATATATCGGACGTTTCCGAGGCCATCCACGTTGCGGAGCCGGGCATTGCTGACGATGGTCAAGGAGTCTACGGACCCGAGGTTTTCGAACGTGTCCAGGTCTTCGAGCTCCGTGTAGGCCAAGGAGATGTGTTCGGCCTCCCTCAGCGCGCTCGCATCCAGCGCGAGGATCGGCGCGTGGACGCTCAACGATTCCATCTCCTCGCTCAACCGCACCGCGCTGATGTCTCTCAGCTTGCCCCCTTGAACCCCCAGGTGCTCGAGTTCGCCGATGGCTTCCAGCCCCGCCAGGCTCTCGAGCACGGGGCTCGAGACGTTCAGAAAGCGGGTGTCGATGCGTCGCAGACCGGACAGCGGCTGCAGGCTGCGGACCGGCGCAGTGATCGCCAGAGAACCCACTGTCTCGAGCTGCTCGAGCCCCTCCAGCGAAGGGAGCCAGCTGACGATGCTTGCTTCATACGCCGCGCGATCACCGTGCAGCGACTCCTCGACGGGCCGCTCGCCGTCGGTGGGCCGTACCGGGATGTACCCGCCGATCTTGACGCGGCCTTCGACGCGAGTCAGCGCGTGGAGCGAGCGAAGGCTCGCCGTGGGGAAAGCCACGATGTCGAGATCGCCGGCGATGATCTCGCAGCCCTCGAGGGTGTCGAGCTGCTCCTGGCTCTCGATCCGTACCGGGCCTTCGAGGGTGGTGGAGGTCTGGCATCGAGAGTGGGGCGGCACGGCGATCTCGTCCTGCCGCTCTCCCAGGCTGACGACGTCTCCCGAGCACGCGGCGAGGAGCGAGGGGGCGAGGGCGGCGACGTATACCCGTCGGATACCTCCGGTGCGGACACGGTGGGTGACGGGAGCGAGGGCGGTTCTCTGTTTGGGCATGTGAGCCTCCTTCCCTACGATCAATGTCCAGCGCCGAGCTTCTTGTCAGAGCGGCTCGCGGCAGCGGGGGTTGGCGGTGGGCACGCCGCTTCCACGCGCGTTCGATACAGGCTGGACGGGTAGAAGTTCAGAAAGCGGGCAGCGCGGGCGGCGCCGTCTGTCGCGTGCGCTTGGCAGTGCGCCATGGTCTCGACGGCGGCGCGCTCTTCGACGAGGCGTGATTGGGGATAACGCGCGTCGAAGTCGCCGAGGAGCGCGAGGGCGAGGGCGACGTTGTCGGCGCGGATGGCGCGTTCGGCGCGCTCGAGCAGCTCGAGCTCGCCGCGCCAATCTCGCGAGGGCACGGCTCGCGAGGGCACGGCTCGCGAGGGCACGGCTCGTCGCGTCGCGCGAGGTGCCGTCCCGCCGCGTGGAGTGTCGGCCGAAACGGCGTGCTCGCGGCCCGTGGCGGGCGACGCGGGCGGAGCCAGCGCTGCCGCGCCAGAGGGGTCGAGCGGGAGGTCACGCGAGGGCGGGTCGGCGGCGAGGGGCGCTGGCTCGGCGGCGTGGGCCGGCGCGGTGCTCGGCGCCTCGGCGCGCGGCTCTCGCACGAGGTCTGACCCGAGCAGACCGACGACGCAGCCCAAGCCGAACAGCCCCGCCCCGACGACGGCGCCGACGTTGCCGCTCGCTCGCAGGGCGCGCCAGCGATCGCGGAGCACGGAGCCGTGTGCTCTCGGTGCGACGGCGGGGGGCGGCGCTTCGCTCGCTCCGAAGCGCGCGCGAACGCGCCCGCGCAGCTGCGAGGATGGTGTCAGCCCCTGCCGTGCCAGGGATAGCTGGCGATCGATCGGATCGGGAGTGGTCATGTTTCGACCTCTTTCGCTGCGAGGAAGGCCTCGAGCGCGCTGCGCACGCTGCGGATGCGCGAGTACACGGTGAAGAGCGGGATGCCGAGCGTGGCGGCGACCTCGCGCGCCGGGACGCGCTCGATGAGGGCGAGCACGAGCACCGCGCGGTGGCCGTCGTCGAGCCCCTCGGCGAAGCGCTCGATGAGCTCGGCGGCCTGCGCGGCCTCGGCGTGAGCGTCGGGGCCTGGCTCGTGCGCGGCCAGCGGCTCGCACAGCGGCTCCAGCGGCGCTTCCTTGCGGCGCCGGGCGCGCCGGTGGTTGGCCGCGACCCGTTGCACGATGGCAAACAGCCAGGTCCGGATCGAGGCGTCGGGAACGAACTCGGCGAGGCGCCGAGACACCACGCCGAACACGTCCTGCGCGCCGTCTTCGAGGCGGTCGGGCGCGACGCCGAGCAGCCGCAGGGAGCGGCACACGAAGTCGAAGTGCTGGCTGTACACTGCGTCGAAGCCGGGGGGCACGCTGTCCGCAGCCGGCGCCGCCTCCGCCCCGGCGCGTTCGGGGTCCGGTGCGTCCGAATCGATACGCTCGGGCGTGCACCCGGCGCGCGAGCCGCCGTCGCCGGAGAGCGCCGAACGCGCCCGCAAACCATCGGATTCGGTGTTCAGCCGGTGCATCGATTTTCGGGCGCAAAGGTGCGCCTCGATGCTGGATGTCCGCCACCGTCGAGGCTTGTCACGAGGATCGCGCGGGCTCGAAGGTTCATGGGCCGAAGTCGGCGCGCAGGCTCAGGCTGGCACGACCGACCACGGGCGCCGGGCGGTGAACGCTCCCCACCCCGTCCAGCACGAACTCGTCGCGCCAGATCGGCGCAGCCAGCGTAATGCCCAGCTCGATCGCGAGCCAGGGCAGCGGCAGAGCCCAGCGCCCGCCGAGGTCGACACGGGGCGCCGACCACCACGTGCTGCTCGAGTGCGAGGTGTCGATCCGGGTGCCGTGCCCCGACAGCCGTCCCAGCTCGGCACCCAGACAAGCGGCCGCCGCCGCACCCACGACTCGCGTCGAGAGCGGCGCACAGACGAGCAGCGCGCCGGCGATGAGCCCGAGCTCGGCGCCGGGTGAGGCCGGGTCTCGAGCGTCGACGGAGCCCTCCGCTCCGGGCAAGAACATGCCGAGCGCTCGCAGCTCGACGCTGGGCCAGGCGATGTCGGCTCCGACGGCTGCACCCAGACCGAACGCGGGGAGCGAGCCGGCGTCTCCGATCATCGCTCCGAAGGCGCCGAGGCGAGGTCCCGCTGCGTCGGCCTCCGAGGCTGATTCCGCGGCGTGCGCTGCGCCGTCCGCGCCGTCCGCGCCGTTCGCGTCGAGCGCGCGAGCTGCCTCGTCAGCCGGCGGCGGTGGAGGCTCGCCGGGAGATGTTTTCGCGTCGCGCTGCCCAGCGATGGCGAGCACGAGGGTCAGCGCGAGAGTGTCGACGAGCTCGTCGCAGCTCGCGGCGGTGACCCGGCGCTCGCTCGATCGCAGGGGTGCCGCGTCCGAGCTCGATAGGCCGGCATCGCCGCTCGCCGCGGGCGCATCGACCCGCCCCAGGTAACCCGTGGCGACTCGCTCGATGCCGACACGGAAGGTCGGCCCCGCGATGTTCGCGAGGGGCTCTGCGAGCGCCTTCTCCACACGAAAGGAGATCTCGTCGACCGGGCAGGGCGGCGCCTTGGAAAACTCTAGCTCCAGCGCATGCGCGGGGGGCACGAACGCGAGCGTGAGCCCCACGAGGACCCCCCGAGCGACGGTGCCCCTTTCGGCGCGAGCGCGGCAGAGCCTCACCACCGACCATGCTCTGACAGCGACTGTGGTGCGACGCAACCCACGTTCCGTTTGGAGCGGGTCGGGAGCTAGCCGGCTCACGCCGCGCGGTCGAGCAACTCGCGCAGCCGCGGCAGCAGCTGGTCCGGCGTGTATGGCTTGTACAGCACCGGATCGGGCCCGCGCGACTCGCCCTCGATGGGCTTCAGCTCGTAGCCGGTAGTGAACAGCACGCGGAGGCTCGGGTCGAGCTCGCGCGCGCGGCGCACGAACTCCGGCCCTCGCATGCCGGGCATCACCACGTCGACGAACAGCAGGTCCACCGAAACGTTCGAGCGCTGCAGGATCTCGAGCGCCTCGTGCCCGCTCGGCGCGCTCAGCACGTCGTAGCCGCGCGCCGTGAGCAAGCGCACCACGAGGCGCCGGATCATGTCCTCGTCCTCGACGACCAGGATCGTCTCCTGCCCGCCGGGGCGGGGCGCCTCGCGCCCTTCGGAGGGGGCGTTGCGCGAGCTGGCCACTTCGGGAAAGTAGAGCGTGAAGGTCGCGCCGTTGCCGGGCGTGCTCTCCACCATCACCGCGCCCTGATGGCTCTGCATCACGCCGTACACCACGCTGAGCCCGAGCCCCGTGCCGCAGCCGGCGGGCTTGGTGGTGAAGAACGGCTCGAAGATGCGCGTGTGCCAGTCGGGGCGGATGCCGGGGCCCGTGTCGCGCACGCGCAGCGCGAGGTAGGAGGGCGCGGTGGCCCAGGCGTGCCGCTCCGCGAAGCGCTCGTTGGCCGTGATGCGCTCGGTCGAGATCGAGACCGTGCCGCCGTCGGGCATGGCGTCGCGCGCGTTGAGGCACAGGTTGACGAGCGCCTGCTCGACCTGGTGCCGGTCGGCGCTGATGGCGCCGCTCACCTGGTCCGGTGCCATCTCGAGCACGACGCCCTTACCGATCAGCGGCTTGAGCAGGCGCCGCGCGCCCGCCAGCAGGTCGTCGAGCTCGATCGTGGAGTGCACCACGGGCTGCCGCCGCGCGAAGGCGAGCAGGCCTTCGGTGAGCTCGGCGGCGCGCTCGGCGGCCGCTCGGATGTCGGTCAGCGCCTGGCCCGTGTCGCCCGCCGCGGCGAGCTCGAGGTTGCCCAGGATGATCTGCAGCAGGTTGTTGAAGTCATGCGCGATGCCCCCCGCGAGCTGGCCGATCGAGTCGAGCCGCTGCGCGTGCCGCAGCTGCGCCTCGAGCGCCTCGCGCGCGGCCTCCGCTGCCTTGCGCTCGGTGATGTCGAGGAAGGTGACGATCGCGCCGCTCAACTCGCCGGTCTCTGTGTCGTGCAACGGCACGGCGCGAAACACCGCCCACGACGTGTGCCCGTCCGCGCGCCGCACGCCGATGGTAGTGGCGGGCTGTGGCTTGCCCGTGCGCAGCGCGCACGACACCGGATACGACTCGGGCGGGCAGGGTGAGCCATCTTCCCAGATGGTCTCCGGCTCGAACTCGTTCGTGTAGCGCTGCGTCAGAGCATCGAACGTCAGCCCGAGCACGCGCAGCGCCTCTGCGTTGGCCGCGACGATCGCGCCGTCAGCGCCGACGTGCACGATGCCCCCCGGCACCGTCTCCAGGATGCTGCGCGTCAGCTCACTCGAGTAGTGAAGGCTGGGGGCGCCCGGATGGATACTCTTCAATCTGGCCACAGGCTCACACCCTGTTCTCTTCGAACAACGGAACCGGTACCACCCGAGTTAATCGCTTCGCGGGGCTCGAGCAATCACCCGTGGCGGCCGTTACGGAGTCAGCTCGAGTCGAGGTGGGTCCAGGTGGGCGCTGTAGCGAACAGCAGGCGGTGTTTCACCGCCCGCTGCAGTCAGCGGGCGCTCACGACTTGTCGACGGGGAGCTTCAACCACAGCCCGCGGAAGCTCTTGTGCTTCTTGCCCTTGAGCTTCTTGCACGGCTTGCCGCGGATCTCGCGGGCGCCGTCGTCGCTCAGCACCAGGATCTCATCGTTCCCCTCCGCCGTGAAGAACGCCTCGGGGTTGGCGCCCTCGAACACCGACTCACCCGCGAGCCGCGGGGCCGTCCCGGGCCCGCTCCAGCGATACAGCCGCGCCGGGCCGCCCTCCGACGTCGGCCCCGCCGCGATCAGGTAGGAGCCGTGCCACCACGACAGCGCGCGCACGCCGAGCCCTCCCAGATCGAGCTCGATCGGCGCCCCGAACGCCGCCTGCCCCGCGCTGTAGAGCGCCGCCGGGTTCTCGATCGGCACGATCAGCGCGCGCGCGCCGGCGAGGGGGCTGCGGAAGCCCATCAGCAGCTTGCCGTCGGGCGTCGCCGTCAGCCCCTCGATGTTGAGCCCGCCCGGCTCCTTCGGCGCCAGCTGCGAGGCCCGCGCGAGGTCGTAGCGTTGCAGCGCCGGATCTCGCTCGAGGTCATGCAAGAGGTCGCGATAGACCTCGCCCTCCACCTCCACCCGGTCGTCGAGCGTCGGCAGGTCGGTGGTGATCACCAGCGATCGGTTCGGGTCTTCATCACCCTTGGCGTTGCGCCCGTGCGACGTGAGCCAGAACGCGCGTCCCCCCAGGCTGGTCGCCGCCTCGATGTCGGCCTCGCCCTTCTTCTTCAGCGCGATCTGCTTCGAGAGGTTCGTCTTCCGCACCGCCTCGCCGCCCACGCGCGCGTCGTAAACGCGCAGCACGTTGTCTTCGTCGTCGGCGACGGCGAAGTGCGCTTCGTCTACCGGCACTGCGCCCGAGGCGTCGCACGCGCCCTCGAACTCCACCCAGCGCAGCACCGTCGCGCGCTGCTCGGGGGGCGGCTCCGCCGCACTCGCCACCACCGGCCCGGAGGACGGAGTCGCGCTCCGCAGCAGCCAGGCGAGACCCAGCGCGAGCGCTGCAGCGCCGCCGGTCGAGGCCACGATCCACTTCATGTAGAGAAGATAGAAGATCGAGGCCGCGCAGCAAGGGGCCTCCTGGCTCGCGAACCAGGGCGGCTCACCCTCGACCGGAGTGGTCCAACCGAGTAGAGCCAGAGCCGACGACACTCGTCGACTGGGAGGAACGACCCGATGAAGCGCCAAATCTGCATTTTCCTACTGGCCTCTGCCGCCGCGACCGGCGCCTGCAAGTCGGCGGAGCCCGCCCCCGGCACCACGACCGCCCCCGCCGCAGAGCCTGCCGCCACCCCCAAGGCCACCGACCCGGCGAGCCTCAAGACGCTCGAGCTGGACCCCGCCCAGAGCAAGTTCGATTTCGTGGCCGCCAAGATCACGAAGAGCCACAACGGGGCGTTCAAGCAATACAGCGGCACCGCCACAGTCGTGGGCGACGACCTGCACTCCATCGTCGTCGAGGTCGAGACGCCCTCGATCGAGGCCGACGATCCGAAGCTCACCGGCCACATCAAGACGGCAGACTTCCTCGACGTCGAGAAGTTCCCCAAGGCCACGTTCAAGAGCAGCAGCGTCACGAAGAAGGCGGCGCCCGGTGCCACGCACGAGGTCTCGGGCGCACTCACGCTCCACGGTGTCACCCAGCAGATCACGTTCCCCGTCACCGTGAACGTCACCGCCACCGGCGTCACCGCCACCGGCGAGGTCACCATCGACCGTCAGAAGTTCGGTGTCGTCTATCCCGGCATGCCCGACGACTTGATCAAAGACAACGTCGTGCTCAAGCCGAGCTTCGTGTTCGTCAAGAAGTAGTCCGGATGCCGTCGACGCGGGCCACGTCCGTCGCCGTTGCCGTCGCCGTCGCGCTCGTGGCGTGCGAAAACCGTGGCGAACCGCCCGCCTGCCTCGACCAGCGCCAGGAGGCCCGCAACCTCGCGCTGCGCGGTGAAATCGAGCCCGCGCAGCGCCTGCTCGACCAGGTCAAGCAGAGCTGCGGCCCCAACTCGCAGAGCGACATCCAGCACATCACCAAGCTCATCGCGGAGAAGACGGCCGCGCGCGAGCGGCAGCGCCAGCTCGAGCAGAGCAAGAACACCGAGCTCGAGCAGTTCCCGAGCCGCAGCTTCGTCGAGTGGGCGACGGCGCGCGCGGGCGCCACCAGCGGCAAGGTCCCCGGGCTCACCTGCGCCGAGCGCGGCACCCCCGACTTCGGCTTCTGCGAAGGCCAGCGCCCGGAAGCGCCCGCCATGCGGCTGCGCTACTGGCAAGCCCAGCCCGAGGCCTACCGCTACTCCCTCACCACCGAGCTGCCGCCGAGCTGCCAGGATCTCGGCGAGTTTCGCCAGGTGCGCGCCTGGTCACGCGAGGGGGCCAGCTACGAGCTGTGCGAGCTCACCAACCGGCGCCTGCGCCACCTGACGGCGCTCATCGTGCACGCCGCGACCGGCTACGAGATGTATCTGTTCTCGCAGACCTATCCGAACTTCGATCCCGCGTTCGAGCGGCGGCTGCGCATCGTCGCGGCCGCTGCCTCGGGAGAGGCTGCCTCGGGAGAAGAGGCTCGCCCGGGGCGCGTCTCCCCGTAGGCCCCCTTGGGGGGTGTGAAGCGTTCGAGCCCCACGCGCCCGTGCCCAGTATCCTTGCAAAACATACATCATGATGTATGTTTTGCAAGGATGTTCTCCCGGGAGCTCGAGCCACGACTCCTCCTGGAGCTCGACACTTCGCCGGCGATAGCTCTCGTCGGTCCGCGCCAGGTGGGAAAAACGACCCTGGCGCTGGAGATAGGGCAGCGTCGCCCGAGCCTGTACCTCGACCTCGAGTCTCCGTCGGATCTGGCGTGCCTCGATGAGCCCGAGGCTTTTCTCTCCGCGCACCTGGATGAACTCGTCATTCTCGACGAGGTGCACCGTGTGCAGGGGCTTTTCCCCGTGCTGCGCAGGCTCATCGACAAGGCGCGACGCAAGGGGCGGAGGCACGGGCTCTACCTCCTGCTCGGCTCTGCGGGGCTCGATCTGCTGGTTCATTCGGGCGAAACGCTGGCCGGACGCATCGCGGAGCTCGAGCTGGGACCGCTGCAGTTGCTCGAGACGGGGAGGAACACTCTCGATGCGCTGTGGCTCCGCGGCGGCTTCCCAGAGAGCTTCGGGGCGAGCAGCGAGGCGGCTAGCCTGCGCTGGCGGCAAGACTTCATCCGCACCTGTCTCGAGCGCGACGTTCCGTTGTTTGGCCCGAGGTTGCCCGCCGAAACGCTGCGGCGGCTGTTGACCATGCTGGCGCATCTGCAAGGGGGCCTGCTCAAAGTGGCAGATCTCGCGCGCAGCCTGGGGATCGATGTGCGAACGACGGGGCGCTACATGGACATCCTCGTCGACCTGCTGCTCGTGCGCCGGTTGCCGCCGTGGCATGCGGACGTGGGCAAGCGCCTGGTTCGCTCGCCGAAGGTATACGTGCGCGACAGTGGCCTCGTCCACGCGCTGCTCGGGATCGGCAGCGCGGACGCGCTGTTCGGGCACCCCGTGGTCGGCGCGAGCTTCGAAGGGTTCGCTGTCGAGAACATCGCGGCGGCGTGCGCCGGCGAGGCGACGTGCCATTTCTATCGGACGTCGGGCGGCGCGGAGGTCGATCTCGTTCTCGCGTGGCCTGACGGGTCGCTCTGGGCCATCGACGTCAAGCGCGGCCTCGCGCCGAAGGTCGAGCGCGGATTTCACTCGGCATGCGAGGATCTCGTTCCGGAGAGAAAGTTCGTGGTGTACCCGGGCCAGAAGCGCTGGCCCGTTGCGGAGGGGATCGAGGTCATCGGCCTGGGCCCGCTCTGCGCCGAGCTGGCGGGTATGGCCGCTTCGAGTTGAACCCTTGGGGGACGCGCTTCAGCTCTTGCGCGGCGCTTCAGCTCTTGCGCGGAGCTTTGCGCAGCGTGGACTCGAACAGCGCGACCAGCGTCTGGTAGTGCCGTTCGGAGGCGGCGCGATCATAGACGGCCGAGTCCGTCGGCACCCAGCCGTGCTTGGCGCCGGGGTAGGTCTCCACCACGTGATCGACCTTCGCTTTCACGAGGGCGTCGATCAGGATTTGCTTGGACTCGTCGGTGAACGAGGCGTCTTCGACGGCTCCCGCCACGTAGACCTTGGCGCGGATGCGCGGCGCCGAGAGGTGGGGGCTGTCGGGGTCGGGCGTGGCGAGGTTGCCGCCGTGATAGGAGGCGGCCGCGACGACGCGATCGGGGAAGTTCGCGGCGGCGAGCAGCGAGAGGCTGCCGCCCATGCAGTAGCCGGTGGTGCCGATCGAGAGCGAGCTCACCTCGGGGCGCTTGGCGAGGAACTCGAGGAAGGTCTCCGTGTCGGAGCGGACGTTGTCCTTGGTCGCCGAGGCGAAGTATTTGTCGAACCAGCGCTTGCGGAACTCGGGGTCGCGCGCGAAGTCGGCCGCGCTCGGCGCTTCGTAGGGGCCGGCTCGGTAGAACAGGTCGGGCAAGAGCACGAAGTAGCCGGCGTTCGCGATGCGCTCGGCGAGCTCATGGAGGGCGGGGCGGATGCCGCGGCCGTCCATGTACACCAGCACCGCGGGCCAGGGCCCGTCGCCTCGCTCGGGGGTGAAGTACGAGGTGGGGACCTCGCCGTCGCGCGTCTTCAGGGTGATCGTGTTCCGCGGCATGGATGATTCCTCTCTGCGACTCAGGTAGCTCGGTTGCTCGGGGTTGGCTCGTCCGTCGTGGGGTGCTCGCGGCGTCAGCGGTCCGCGTCGCCGCGGCGGTATTCGGCGGTCAGCTCGTCGAGGCGGCGCTCGAGGGCGGGGTCGAGCTTGTCGCCGAGCGCCTTCAGGCTCTCCTGCAGCTGCTCGGGGCGGCTCGCGCCGATGATGGGCGCCGTGATGTCGGGCTTCGCGAGCACCCACGCCAGCGACGCCCGCGTCAGCGACAGGCCGCTCTCGGCGACCACCGAGCGCAGCGCCTCGACGGTGTTGAAGGCGCGCTCGTGCCAGTAGCGATCCTGGTAGCGCTCGGCGACGGCGCCCAGCGTGAAGCGCGTGCCCGGCGTCGGTCCCGTCTCCCGCCGGTGCTTGCCCGTCAACAGGCCGCCCGCGAGCGGGTTGTACGGGATCACCGCCAGCCCTTCTTCTCGGGCGAGCGGCAAGAGCTCGCGCTCGATCTCGCGGAACAGGAGGTTATAGCGCGGCTGCACCGACACGAAGCGCGCGAGCCGGCGCGCGTCGGCCTTGCCGAGGGCGAGCGCCAGGCGATAGGCGAGGAAGTTCGAGACGCCGATGTAGCGCGCCTTGCCCGAGCGCACGATCTGATCGAGCGCCTCGATGGTCTCGTCGAGCGGCGTCTCCCGATCGTCGGAGTGGAGCTGGTAAAGGTCGACGTAGTCGGTTCCGAGCCGGCGCAGCGAAGCGTCGATCGCGTCGAGCAGGTGCTTGCGCGAGGCGCCCTGATCCCACGGGGAAGGGCCGACCTTGCCGACCGCCTTCGTCGCCACGATGTAGCGCTGGCGCTTGCCGCGCAGCCAGCGCCCCACGATCTCCTCGGTGCGCCCGGCAGTGGGCAGCCCGCCGCCCACCGGATACACATCGGCCGTGTCGAGGAAGTTGAGGCCAGCCTCGGCGGCCACATCGAGGATGGCGTGCGAGGTCGGTTCGTCCGTCTGCAGCCCGAACGTCATCGTGCCGAGCACGATGCGCGAGATCTTCAGACCCGTGGAGCCCAGCGTCGTGAGTGACATGGGCCAGGCCATACCATGGTGACGAGACGGGTGTCTCGATTAAAAGACAATGGGCTCACCCGAATCGCCCCGCCGCCTTCGCCCGCGCGATGATCGTTTGCACGCGCTCCCAGAGGATGGGAGCCGCCGTGCGCAGCACGCGCATCTTGTTCTGGATCTGCTCGTGCGTCGTCCCGTACTTTTGCCAGATCACGCCGCCGGTCGCCTCGTGCAGGAGGGCGGGCTGGACGCGATCGAAGGCGTGCGCGAGCACCGCCTCGGGCGTCTCTCCCGCCTCGAACTCGCGCCAGAGCGTGAGCCACTCGTCGCGCTGGTCGCTCGGCAACAGGCCGAAGATGCGCTCTGCCGCCGCGTCCTCCTTCGCCGCCTGCGCCGCGAGCGCGCCCGCTTCGTGCAGAAAGGCGTCGCCCGCGTCGATCTCGACGATGTCGTGCAGCAAGAGCATGCGCACGACCTTGAAGCGATCGATGCCCGGCGCCGCCGCGTGCTCGGCGAGGCACAACGCCAGCACCGCCAGGTGCCAGCTGTGCTCGGCGCTGTTCTCGCGGCGTGATCCGTCGGCGAGGATGTTCTGGCGCTCGATCGATTTCAGCCGGTCGACCTCGCGCAGGAACCGGAACTGCTTTTCCAGGCGCTGCGCGGCGAGTTCTACGCTCGGCGCTTCGGGTTCGTTCATCGCGCGGAGTATGGGGGGCGCGAGGCCGGCGCGCGAGAGGCAAAGGGCGACGGGCCGTCGGCTCCGGCGTGGGTGCCGGGGCCTCGGAGAGCGAGGAGAGCTTGGCTAGAATGTTGACGCCCGCTCCGATCGATTCGTCGCGTTTGAGATTCGTCGGGCTTCGGGATTTAACGCAGTCAGCGCACCGAATGCCCGGGCTCTCAAACGTTGCCCACCGACATCACGGCGCCTGAACTCGGCGTGATTGGCGCGCGAGTGGTGCTAGTTGTTAGGGTACCATGCGTGTCACCTGCGAGCGTTGTTTCCGGTGTTACGAGGTCCACGATGCAACCGTGAGGGGCCGCCAGATCAGGGCTCGTTGCAGGTGCGGTGCTCGCGTCCTGGTTAAGGAGAGTGAAGGGGGGAGCGGGTGCCGGTCGCTCGTGTCGACGGGGTCGAGCACTGACGCCCTGCGCTCTCCGGCGCAGAGCGGCCGTCGACCGGTGCGATGGTTCGTCGACGCCACGGATGGCGAACCGATCGAGATGGACTTGCGGCAACTCGTGCGAGGCTTCGATGCAGACCGGATCGACGAGGACACGCTCATCTGGAGAACGGGGATGCCCACCTGGAGAAGGCTCGGAGACGTGCCCGAGCTCGCAGATTTCTTGCTCGGTGAATCACCGCCCGCGAGCGAGCCTGCCCCGAGCAGCGCACCTGCCAGCGCCGTGGCCCGGCTGGCCCCCCACGACGAGCAGCCCGCGCCCCCCTCTTCCGCGCGGCCCTCTTCCGCGCGGCCCTCTTCCGCGCGGCCCTCTTCCGCGCGGCCCTCTTCGACGATCGCCGTCGCGCCCGAACCGGCCGCGGAAGAGCGTGAATGCAGCGCGCGAGCCGTGCTCATCGCGATCGGCGCGGTGCTCTCCGTGCGGGCCTCGTTCCGGGCGTTGCGTGCGCAGAACGAGGCGGAGGGCGACCTCGACGATGGCAAACCCGATCCGGATTAGGGTCCGGCCCAGCTCGCGTGGGTCTCGAGTCACTCATCCCCCCCTGCTGGCCCTGTTCGGTACGCTTCGCTTGCCCGAGTCGTCTGTCAATCGCCGCCGACGGTGCTCACCCCTTGCTCGATCAACCATTGGCCCACACCGTGGAGCGACTCCAGCGAAGTGCGGGTGTGCCAATCCGTCCAGGAGATGCCGCCGGGCTCGGGTTGATCGCCCCGGAACGTATAGTCCGAGTTGACGCCCACGACGCGCGGGTCGGCGTTGTCGGCGAGGTAGAGCGGGCCGCCCGAGTCTCCGAGGCAGAGGCTCGCGTCGTTCGCGTTCTGGTCGCGCCCGGCGGTGATCACATACGAGGCGTCGATCCGCTCGCGCTGCTCGTCCGAGATGCGCGGCTCATGGCGCTGAATCTCGGTGGCGACGATGGTCAGGGCGTCATCCAGCTTGAAGCGATTGAGCTCGACGCGCGTTCCCGGCGGTAGAGCGGTGGTCACCTCGCAACCCCAGCCGACCTCGACCACCTCCACCCCGACGGCGATGCGGTCGAGCTCGACGCGGGCCTCCGGGATCGCCGGCGTGTCTTCGGCGATCTCGACGACGCCGATGTCTGCGGCGGCGTTGCGCGACGGCTGCTGGCACAGCGGACACTCCCACCACGAGGGATGGATCGACGTCTTCGTGATCGTGAACTCGGCTTGCTCTGGATCGTTCACGTTCAAGCCCCAGTGGATGAGCAGGGGAGAGCCCGGCAAGTACTTCTCGGCGACGCCATCGTTCGGTGGGAAAGGATCAGGGATGGGATCGAGGCGCCCCGGGCGAGGCACGGCGACGCAGTGCGCGGCGGTCAGGAAATGGCGCGGCCCGACCTTGGCTGCGGTGCAGACGTCGCCGAAACCGACGGTGCTGCGGAACTGGTCGGCGGTCGCGAGGTTCCCTCCGATCAGCGATTGCTCGCTGCTCGCGAGCGGATCCTCGGCGCTGGCGTCTGGCTCCGCGCTGCTGGCGCAGCCTGCGAGAACAGCAGACGCCAGAGCGGCGAGGCCGAACGCGACCGATGATGACGCGAGGTCTTGAAGAGCTGATTTTTGGCGCATTTTTGCCCCTTCGAAACGGATCGCATTCCCGAGCGCCATCAGCCAGCGGTGCTGGCGAAAGCCCGGGCGATGCGGTCTTCTCAGGGGTTAGAGCCGCGGGGAACGCGTACCTTCGGTGACGGCGGGCCTTTTTTCCGGCCGTTCTCGGGCGGGCGCTCGGAGGCCTCGGTCAGCGCAGCCGCACGATGTCGGAGAGGCGAGCCTGCACCTGATCCGACGGGTCACCGAAGGAGAACGGGACGGGCTCGCTCTCCTGGAAGACCTCGTACACGTCGCTGATGTAGCCCGCCGCCTCGTCCGCGGGATCGACCAGGGAGTAGACGGGCATGAGGCCGCGGCCGTCGCCGAGCGGGAATGCCCAGCGCGCACCGGCGCTGAAGTCGACCGAGGTGACCTCGGTTGCCTCGTCCGTTTGAACGTCGAACCTCCAGAGGCGGTTGCTGTTCCCGCCGTTGAACAGCAGGGCCTCCAGATTCTCTGGCTGAAAGCGCTCTGCGTAGGGCACCTGGGCATAGACGGCGTCACCCCCGGCTTCGTAGAACGACGCGGGGATACGCCCGTCCAGCATGACCGAAAGGTCCGGCGCATAGCTCGGATCGAACTGCGCCTCGCCGTTGCGGATCACGAGGGCGCACGGCGACGCGCTCTCGTTCACGACGATGCCGTAAGCCAGGAAGAAGAAGAATGCGTCCCCGTTCTCGGCGAGCTTCGAGCCGCCGAGGGTCACGCAGCGGTTGTCCTCGAGCACCGTCACCGTGTCGTTCGAGGTGTCGAAGGCGAGCACCAGCGAGCTCGGCGCGGGGCCGTTGTCGTCGTCCCACCAGCCCCCGCCGATCAGGAGCTGATCGCCGCGCTGGAGGTGGTCGAAGCGCCACGGCGCCATCCACAGCGGCCCCCGCTCGTCGTGGCGGGCCGCGCTGAGATCGATCTCGACGTTGCTCAGCGTCATGTCCGTCGGGTTCCAGACGTGGACCTTGTACGCCGCGTAGTCGAACAGATAGGCCTTCGTCGCGCTGATCACCGTGTAGTCGCGGGTCGACGTCACGCCGAGCGCCGCGAAGCTGAGCGTCTCGTCTCGCTGCAGCCGGTCGTTCTCGTCCACAACGTAGCGGGTGATCGTGGGCGAATCGTTCGGGGCGGCGAACACCATCTCGCCAACGGCCTGGAATGTGCTGGTGTCGGGGAGCTCGATGCCGTCAGCGACGAGGTCGAACGGGGCGCTCAGATCCGGCACGGCGCTCAGGTACAGCACGTCGCCCTCGGGCGTCTCGATCTCGGCTGCCAGCGCGTAGAGCTCCGGATTGGCGCCAGTGCTCGCGCCGCCGCCAGGCGGTGCATCATTGTCGTCGCCGCAGGCCAGCGCGGCGGTGGCCAGGGTGGCCGCGAGCAGGGGTAGGCGGGGTCGGTGCTGACAACGCGTATCACGCATGAAACTTTCTCATTCTGAGACGTCACGTGACGTCCGGTCTCGAGCCGCCGGCAAAGATCGGCGCTCCTCCGCGATCACATCGCGAGGTGCGCAAACGGCGACGGCATTATATGGATTTGATGGTGAGTATCAATTGCGAATACAGCCGTCGCGCCATAAAGTGAAAGCAACAATAGCCGTGCGATATCGCCCGAGTTTTTCCGCTTCAGGCGCGCGACGCCAGATCTCGGGTGCTCGCTCGCCGTTCTTGCTGCCGCCTGCCCGCGCGCTCGTAACGACTGTTCTTCTGTCGCGGATGGCGGGCGCTCAGGCCGTTGGGGCGGACGCCCCTCCGACTGATGCCGCCCGAGCTTCTGCTCAGCCCGAGCTGCATCCGGTGCAGCCCGAAGCCCATGCGGCGGTCGACATGCCGGCAGAGCCGGAGTTGAGCGAGGTCGTCATCGACGTCGGTGGCGGCCTCTCCAAGGCCGACCAGCTCCGCCAGTCGGCGGAAGCCGTCAGCGTGGTGGAGACCGAGCGCGCCCAGCGCGAGAGCGCGGATCTGGGCGACGTGCTGCGCCGGACGCAAGGGGTGGGGCTGCAGCGCAGCGGGGGGCTGGGCTCGAGCACGCGCTTCTCCCTCAACGGCATGACGGACGATCAGGTCCGCTTTTTTCTCGACGGCGTGCCGCTCGAGTTCGCGGGCTATCTTGGCATCGCCGTGATCCCCGTGAACCTGATCGAGCGTGTGGAGCTCTACCGCGGCGTGGTGCCCGTGCGCTTCGGCGCGGATGCGCTCGGAGGTGCGGTCAACCTGGTCACCGACGACGCAGCAGCGCGCACGCGCGCGGGCGCGTCGTACCAGGGCGGATCTTTCGGGACGAATCGGTTCACGGCGCAGCTGCGCCACCGGTTCGATGACACGCCGTTCGTCGTCGGCGCGAACGCGTTCTACGACTACGCCGACAACGACTACGCGATCGACGTCGAGGTGCCGAACGCTCTCGGCAGGCTCGAGCCGGCGCGGGTGTATCGCTTCAACGACGCCTACCGCGCGCTGGGCGCGAGCGTGGAGGGCGGCGTGGTCGGCGTGCCCTGGGCGCACCGGCTGCTGCTGCGGGCCTACGCCACCGACTCCTCCAAGGAGCAGCAGCACAACCTGGTGATGACGGTGCCCTACGGTGAAGTCGAGTCGAGCGAGCGGGTGCAGGGCGCCACCCTGCGCTACGACGCGCCGTACGACCCCGTCGCAGGTCTCTCTCTGAACCTGCTCGGCGCGTACGCGCGCCGCAGCATCGGCTTCGAGGACGCGAGCCGCTGGGTCTACGACTGGTTCGGGCAGCGCATCCTCGAGCGGATCGAGCCGGGCGAGCTCGACGCAGCTGCAGACACGACCTTCGTCGAGCATCGAACGCTGGGGCGGCTCGGCCTCGGCTACCTGCCCGCGCCCGAGCATGAGCTGCGGGTGGTGAGCACGATCCAGCGCACCTCTCGCTCGGGCGAGAACGCGCTGTACCAGAGCGACGTCTTCCTCGACCCTGCCCGCGCCGAGCAGGGGCTGCTGACGCTGGTGAGCGGCCTCGAATACCAGCTCGAGGCCTGGCTGGAGCGGCTCGAGAACGTCGCGTTCGTCAAGCATTACTACTACGCGCTCACGGCCGAGCAGGGTCTGGATTTCGGCCGCGCTCCCCTCGGCGAGGGCTTCGGCCGCCTCGAGCGTGACCTGGGACTGGTCGGCGCCGGCGATGCGCTGCGGATACGGCTCACGCCGTGGGCGCAGGCCAAGGCCTCGTACGAGCGCGCGGTGCGGCTGCCCCCTTCAGAGCAGGTCTTCGGAGACGGGCGGCTCACGCTGGCGAACTACGAGCTCGAGCCAGAGGTCAGCCATAACGTCAACGTCGGCGTCAGCTTGACGGATCTCTGGCTGGGTGAGCACGCGCTGCGCGGCGAGCTCAACGGCTTCCTGCGCGACACCGACGAGCTGATCCAGGGGTTGCCGCTCGGCACGGATCGACTGCAGTTTCACAACGTCTGGAGCTCGCGAGCTCTCGGTCTCGAGGCGGTCGCCGGCTGGACCTCGCCCGGGAACTTCCTATGGCTCGACGCGAACGCCACGTGGGTCGATCTGCGCAACACGTCTTCGCAGGGCCCGTTCGCCGACTTCGACGGCGACCGCGTCCCGAATCGGCCGTGGCTGTACGCCAACGCCTCGGCGCGCGTGCAGGTGAGCGGCCTCAGCGCCCCCAACGACGCGCTCTCGCTCACCTGGTACACGACGTACGTTCACGACTTCTTCCGCAGCTGGGAGAGCGCCGGGCGCTCTGACTACAAGATCGTCATCGACGCGCAGCTGCTGCATTCGGCCGTGCTCACGTACCTCGTCTCGGGTGAGCCCAGCTTCGGTATGACGCTCGAGGTACAGAACCTCACCGACGAGCGCGCTTACGATTTCGTCGGCGTGCAGAAGCCTGGGCGGGCCTACTACTTCAAGGCCACGTTCGAGCTCTGACGGCCGCCGCGGTGCGCTCGAGCCCGCGGCTCGAGCGGGCGCTCTGCAGCGGCGGCAGTCCGCTGCTCGGTCACTGGCTCGGCTGCCCAGCAAACTCGATGCCCGTGACGAAGGCGTTGATGTTCCAGGCGGCGTCCGGATCGGTCGGGCTGGTGATGGGCTGGCCTTCGACCGTCAGGTTCTCGAAATGGACGCCGGCGATGTTGACGGCCTCGGAGCGCCCGCGGAGGTTGATGGGCTTCTTGACGTCAGACGTCACGTTCGTGAAGTGCGTATCCTTGATGATGGACTGGTTCGCGGCCGCTCGCCAGAACGGCGGATCGTCCGAGTTGAGCGCGATGATGCTCGAGTCGGCGGCCTCGATCCGGACGTTCTCGAAGCGGGTGTTCTGCACCACGGCCGTGTCGTAGGCGTCGATGTTCAACGCCCGCCCCGCCTTGACGACGTCGATGTCTCGAAAGACGACGCCATCGATCGATTGGCCCATCGTCTTCGTGCCGATCTTGCAGCACACCGAGTTGGAGTAGCAGACGACGTTCTCGTGGACGATATTCCGGGTGCTGATGTTTCCGGAGGCCTCTTCGCTCTTCGTGGCCATGCTGTCGTCGCCGGTGTAGAGGAAGGCGTTGCTCAGCTTGCCGTTGGTCGACTCGTCGAAGTTCACGCCGTCGGTGTTGTTCCAGACCTTCGTGATCGGGCGCGCGTTGATCATCTTGTAGTTCTGGATGGTGACGAGGTCGCTCCGGTAGATCAGCGTGTTCCAGAAGCTCGGGTCTCTCACGGTGATGCCGTCGACCAGGACGTGGGAGCTCTCCTCGATCTTCAGCAGGTTGATCTTCGTGTCATTCTGAGCGCGGATGGCCACCCCGTTGGCGTCGATGACGCCTCGGCCCAGGATCTTGGTGTTCTTCACCCGGTACATCCGGATCATGCCGTGCGAACAACCCTCGATGTTGATCCCGCCGCTGCCGGTCTCGAAGTCGCCGCGGGTGCTCGAGCCTTGAAGCAGCGCGCCGCCAGCCAGATACAGCGTCATGTCACTCTTCAACCAGAGCTCGCCGACCAGGTATTTCCCCGGCGGAACGTACAATACGTTCTGGGCGGCTCCGGAGGCGGCGTCGATCGCCTTCTGCATCTGTGCAGTCACGAGCGTCGCTCCCGTGTTGTCGACGGCGTAGTCTGCGACGCTCTTCACGTTCGCATCGCCCAGGCGCGGCGGGTTCGACTCCTCCGCGTCGATGAGGATGAACAGCAGCTCCTTGTCGTCTACCTGCAAGATCAGGTAGTTGGGCCCGCTGCTGAAGGTCAGCGTGTTGTCGCTCCGGGCGGTGGCGATGCCGTTGCTGCGGGGGCTCAGCGTGTGCGCCCGGAACGACTCGTTCACGGTCACAGAAAACGTTGCAGCGCCAGCGCCCCCGAGCGAGCAGTGCGCGTAGTGCACCTGCATCTCGGGGGCGAACTTGGTGAACTTCTCGACGAACAGCGGGGCGCCGTTCGCGGTCACCGTGTACAGCGGGCTCCGCACCGCGCCGGGCAGGTCCGGGTAGGTGATGACGGTCGCACCGGCGGTGCTGGCGACCTCGGCGCTGGCGCCGGGGGCCTGGGGGGCCGCGGTGCTCGCACCGCCCGTGCAGCTCGGCCCCGCGGCGACGAGCAGCGTCATCACCACGAAGAGCGCTCCTGCATACTTCCGAACCGATGTCGTCATGGGGGCAGGGTAGCGACCCGCCCTTCGAGTTGTCCATCGCTTCGCGGCCCCGATGCGAAGGTGAGCGCTCAGAGCGTCGTCAACTCCGTCCAGCCGAGCGAGTAACCGAGCGCACGCTTGAGCTCGTCGACCCGCCGCGGCGCGAGCCGACCCGCGCGCTCGCGGAGGGCAGCTTTCGGCACGGCGCGTAGGTTGTCCAGATTGGCGACGCAGCGCTGGGGCAGGCCCTCGCGGACACCGAGCGCAACCTCTTGCGGGATGCCACGGACACGAGTCGTCACTTCCACCGCCAGAACGCGATTCAGGTAATCATAAGCCGAGTCGCGAGACAGGAGGATCACCGGACGTCTGCCGATGGGCTCCGGCAGCTCCGCCCACCAGGTCTCGTATTGCTTCACCGCCGCGCCCTCTTCTTGCGACCGCTCGGGCGCTTGGCCTTGGGGGGCGCTCGCACTGCCTCCTCCTCGTCTGCCCACTCGCCGACAGCGACCGGAGGTGGCTCGTCTGGCCACTTTTCGTAGGCCTTGCGCGTGCCGACCTCCAGGGTCTCGTGGAGCGCGCGTGCGATCACGCCGCGCAGGAACTCGGAGCGCTTCCTGCTGCTGCCGGGGGCGACCTTCTCCAGCTGGGCCGCGGTGGCGTCGTCGAGCTGAATCATAACTTGCTTCATATGTATTATATTAAGACATGCACCCCCCTGAGCAGCAAGCGCGGCATCGGAACATGCGGCATCGAAGGGATCCGGGCATCATTCAGGGCGGCATCTCGGAGCCGGGGCCCACGTCCGCCTGAGGGCCCGCTTCGATGCCCGCGCTGACCGGGAACGAGCCGGCCGTGGCTCGCAGTGGGCCATCCGCGGCCATCCGCGGCCCTCAGAACGTCCACGTGAACCCCCCGAGCACCTGATCGCGGACATCCCCGTCTTCGAGGTTGATCGCCCAGGCCCCGTAGGCATCGAGCGAGAGCCAGTCGGCGACGTGCACCTGGACCAGCGGCAACGGACGGTAGCCGAGAGACTGGATGGCGCCGAAGACGACGCCGCCCGCGACGGGCTCGTCGAGCACGATATCGTCGCCCCCGACGACCCGGATCCGGGCGTCGAAAAGCGCGACCCCGCCGCTATAACCCGCACCGAACGCGACCGTGACGCGGTCGCTCACGTTCCAGGCAACCCCGACGTTGCCGTGCATCCCGAGCACCCGCTCGCGATCCGACGTGCCAAAGGTCCAGTCGGAGGAGGCGGCCGCGATCAGAGAGACACCGGGGAAGAGCCAGGCGCGGACGCCCACGCCGGCATCGAGGGCGCCGAGCGCCCCGTCGATGGTCGAGTAGCCAAACGACGTCATCCCGGCGCGCACGATGGCGGTCGTCGCCCCCTCGGTGCCGAAGCGATAGGCGAAGGCGGGCAAGGGTACGCTCCACGAGAGCCGATCGGTGATGGCATAAGTGATCGAGCCGATGCTCGCCAGCTCGCGCTCGAGCGGCGCGTCCTCGGGAGCGTCGGTCGAGAACAGCGGGGCTCCGAACTCGCGCGAACGGCCCGTCGAGACGCCGAACCCGAGGCGCAGCTCCCAGCTGCCGGCGGGCAAGGTGTCGTGCGCGCTCGGAGGGTCGAAGCTCGCGCCGTCGCCCTTCAGCGCCAGCCGCTCGTCGGCGGGCAGCAGCTCGCTCTCGTCGACGCGCACGCTGGTGCCCGGCGGCACGCTCACGTCCTTGGCGAGCACGTGCCCATCAGCCACACGCCGCACGACGTATTGCCCGGCGGGCAGCGCCAGGCGCACCAGGCGCTGACTGGGCAAGGTCTCCACCGCCGTCACACCGCTCGCGAGGTGCACCACCTCGTGGGCATGCCGCTGCGTGAGCTCGAGCACGCTCGGGCTCTGGGCGAGCTCCGCGAGCACGACATCCTGGCGGCCGCGCAGCTCTATCTCGAAGCTCGGGTGCTGCGTGGTCGGGGCCAGGTGCGCGCTGTCGCGCACGGTGCGCTCCTTGGCGTAGCTGAACACCTCCTGCAGCGTGACGTTGCCGTCGCCGCTCGCGTCGGCCGCGCCGAGCAGGCCCGCCGCGACGTGATGCGTGAAGAACGAGCCGCCGTAGATGGCCGCCTCGTGGGCGTTCTCCACCCCCGAGCTCGACGAGAGCAGCGCCGTGCCGGCCGTGTCCGCGTCGAGCAGATCGATGGCGCGCAAGGGCGGGCCCACGCTCAAACCCTTCGTGTTCGTCCAGCCGCCGCCGCGGCACGTATCGAGGATCGCCACGCGAACCCGCGCGGGCAGGCGCCCGATGACGGCGCGCAGCTCGGTCAACGCCAGCGCTTCGCCGCCGGGGAACAGCTGCTGACCGTCGGAGTGCCCCGAGTAGTAGAAGACGAACAGCCCGGGCCCGCCCGGCTCTGCCGCGGCCGTCGCGACCCGATCGAGCGCCGCTAGCAGCTGCCGCGGGCTCGGCTCGAGCAGCGTGGTGATGTCGTCCTTCGCGAAGCGCCCGGTGCGCGCCAGCGTATCGGCCATCAGCGTCGCGTCGCCGAGCGCAAAGCGCAGCGGCTCGCGGCCTGGCGGCGGCGCGTTGGCCCCGACCAGCACCGCGACCGAGCGGGCAGGCGTGGCGGCGCGGGCGCCGAGCGGCGTGGCGACCGCGAGCACGACGATCGACAGTGCGGTGATGCGCGCGATGGCACACCACGCGAGGCCGAGATACGAGCGATGATTCATCGAGAGGGCTCCTTGTCGAGCTCGAAGCGAATGACCCAGGCGCCGCCGTCGAGGCGCCGCCGGACGATCGCCTCGTCGAGGGCGCGCGCGTCGAGCGGCGACCTGCTGAACACCACCGCGACCTGTTCGCGC
>Ga0247763_1000211_pt1 | contig 31866 bp, 25 predicted proteins | sample UWRJL141409B4_FD_179926 | JGI IMG/M metagenome (GOLD analysis project Ga0247763, IMG submission 179926) | Plant litter microbial communities from Arlington Agricultural Research Station in Wisconsin, United States - UWRJ-L141-409B-4 | ecosystem: Environmental > Terrestrial > Plant litter >... | reverse complement strand
GGCCTTGTCCGAAGGAGCGCAGCGACTGAGGGCCTTGTCCGAAGGAGCGCAGCGACTGAGGGCCTTGTCCGAAGGAGCGCAGCGACTGAGGGCCTTGTCAGCTGCAACGTCCGAGTTCTGCGGCCCCGGCTCGACACGAGCTTTACTGCTCCGCCTCCATCGCACCACTTCAGCGACTGGGATTTGCAGACGGTATTGCAGTAGCTTCGAATCCTAGACGCCAGCGTCACGAGGTTACTGGAGGGGCACCGACCTGGGCGTGGCTTGCTGGAAGCTCTTCTCGAGCATCACCTGTCCGGCGCCAAGGCCTCGCGGGCGGCACGCATCAGGTCCTGCCCCGTTGGTGGATCGACGTTGGTGAGCACGACCACCACGTGAGAGTTCGCTTCGCCGGGTGCCCGACAGATGCGCAGGTGCGCGTTCATCCCGGGGCCGCCGCCGCTATGCCCGATGCAGCGCTGGCCGTCGTTGATCGCATCCGAGAACCCATAGGCGTATTTGCCGCCGTCCGGCTTCGGCTCTTGGCCCGTAGTTAAAAGCTCGGTGTGCTTCGTGTCCAGTAGCCGGTGGCTCTCGAGCGCGTTCGCGAAGGCGAGAAGATCGCCGGCGGTCGCATAGACTCCCCCTGCGGAGGTACTTCGAAGAGGCACGATCGACGTGTTGGGCAAGGGCTCGGCGCTCGGCGGCTGGCCAGGGCGGCGGCGTGTGTAGCCGATGGCGCGCTCGCCCGCCGCGGGATCCTCCGAGCCCTCGCGAAGGCCGAAGTCCGTGTGTGTCATACCCGCGGGTGAAAAGACGTGCTCAGCGACAAAGTCGTTGTAGCTCTGCCCGCTGAACCGCTCGATCACTAGCCCGAGCAGAACGAAGCCATAGTTGCTGTACTCCCAGCGGCTGCCGGGCTCGAATAGCGGAGGCCGGTTCCCGAATAGCGCGACGTAGTCGTCGAGCGAGCGCAGTTGCTGGCGGTTCGCCGAGAACAGGGGGCCGAAGGTGTTGCCCGTGCCGCCCGTGTGCGTGAGAAGGTGATGGATGGTGACCTTCCGTGCGACCTCCTGATTCGGGTAATCCGTCAGGTACGTCCCGAGCGGCGCGTCCAGGCGCACCTTTTCGGCTTGCACCAGCTGCAACACCGCAACGCCTGTGAACATCTTCGTCAAAGACGCTAGGTCAAAACGCGTGCCGATCGTGTTCGGACGGCCGTACCCGCGGTCCGCGAGCCCCGCCGCTTTTTGATAGATTGGCACTCCGTCGCGCGCCACGAGCACCACACCGGAGAACGCCTCGCCCTCCGCAGTGATCCGAGCGTCGAGGCGTGCTGCGAGTGCGGCGTTGGCGGGTGCCGGCGACAGTGGCGGTGCGGAGGGGGATGCGGGTCCCGGCAATGCGGGCTGAGCGGAAGTGGGCTCCGTCGCCCGCGAACAGGCGAAGAGGCAGGTCGTGGGGGCGAGAATGACACAGGCGAGACGAAGGCATCGGAGCCAGAGTGTGCGCATAGCCTTTAGCCTTCACATGTCCAGAACCCGTGAATTCCATTCGCGGCGGTCGAGCGGTCGGTGTGGACGTCCATTCTCCGTCCATCCGTACTTAGACGTCCAGGAGGGCTGTCTCAAACGACGTTGGCATCTGGGGGTCCGCAGAACTCCTATTTTATCCCCCCCGCAGTCATCCGCGCACGCCAACCCCCGCAATTCGCGACGCACCCCTGGTCTGTCTTTTCCCATAATACCCGCCATAACGCTGCAGAGCAGAGAGCTCTGTTGGCCAATCGCGCAGCCAAGCGGGCTTTTGTCTGTCGTTCATTTGTCGGCGGGTTACGCAGCGGTGCCTTCGAGCACGTTCGCTCGGGCTACGACCAGCAACCGGCTGAGCTGAGCGCGCCACGAGGCCGAAGTGGCGTCGTCGCTGACGACTGCGCGCGCCTGGCCCGACGTTGCTTTCTAGTCGGCGACCTTCTGAATGTAGGCGCGGGCGGTCGCTCTGCTCGCCGTCGTGGTGTTGGCGCTGGACGTCGAGCGAATGTCGATCGCGCCGGAACCGGTGGTCACCGCGGTGAGGGTAATGTCCGGCGTTGGCAAGGTGACAACGGCCGTGGCCGACGCAATCGTGTTAAATCCCCTGCCTGTGGCGGAGAACGGGTCGCAGCTGAAGGCGTGCGGTGAAACTCGACCTCACCTTGAATGCGCGCCACCGTATGTTCGCATGAGATTCGTGGTGTTGGGCCATCAGACATCTCGAGCCTCTGCGCGCCACCGACTCGAGATTCGAGCGAAAGCGTCGTCGCAGTGCTCGGGCCGCCGCGCGCGACTGAGATCTCGGCTGCGAGAGCATACGTGGTGCCAGCCCGCAGCTGTTTGCGGGGACTTCGAAGATGCGAGCGTCCGCGCTGCGGTGCTGGCGATGGTCGTGGTGCGCCGTCAGAACCGCCGACGAGCTGCAGCCAGCAGTCCGATCGACGTTCAGGTGGTCTTTCAGTCCAATCGTCGATGGCGTGGTGTCTCGAACCGATCATCCCGGACCCGGAGGGCACAGACGGCGTCGACGCGGAGGACTCGACCAGTCGGAGGAACCCTGCGCCCCCCCGGACGCGATGCGCACCGCGGCTGCGTCGGGCAGGACGTTGCTCGATACTCCCGCCGTGATCGTTCACGAACCGACTGCAGTCATGCTGGGGTTCCGCCAGCAGTAATGGTGCAGTCGACCGTCTCCATCGTCGACTCACGCCCCTGTGAGTCGACGATGATCCCGAGGTCGCGCCGCCCCCCCTGCCCCGGCTGCGCCTCAGAGCTCGTCGCCGGGCGTGATCGCGAGCTCGAGTTCGTCGATCTCGGTGAACGAGAAGCGGTTCACGTGGGCCAGTTGGTCGTTGAAGCTGCCCGCCGACACGGGCTGGCCCCACGGGGGGTAGGCGAACGACGGCATGACCGTGTCGAGGCTGAAGGGGACGCTGTCGTCGTGATCGAGGCCGAGGGCGTGGCCGAGCTCGTGCAGCCAGGTTTTCCGAGCGATGGCGTGCGCCAGGTCGCCATTCGGCGGCGGCGTCGGGATGTAGGAGGCAACAAACTCGCTGATCGTGTCGGGGAAGAGGCGGATCGTGCAGGTGGACAGCTTCCCGACAAAGCCCTCGCAGCGCGTGGAGGCGAACGTGCACGAGTTGCTACCGGGGCAAGGCGTGTTGTTGCATGAAGCGTCGCACACGCCTTCTTGGTTCACGGTGAGCGCGGCGGCGTCGGTCGTGTCTTCGCAGTCGCCGAACGAGCTGGTGATGTCGAGCTCGCCGCCGCTGCTCTGGACGAAGCCCACCGCCTGGAGGAAGTCGCCGCGGAAGGCGTCAATGTCGCGATCGCACATCGTGAAATCGGTGTTGTCCGTGACCTGGGAGCGCAAGACGGCTTGGCCCAGCTGGCCCAGCGCCGATGTGCTCTCGGCGGGAGCCTCAGGCCGGCGCGGGTGTTCTTCGTCGCTCACGGTCCCGTCAGACCAGATCAGCTGCTTCTCGGAGCCGAGAGGGCCATGGGTCCATTCCACCGCGACCACCTCGGGCCCCGCCGCGCGCTCCGTGTCGTTCGGCCCCACCTCGCGCTCTCCCCACTGCAACAGCGCGGCATCCCCTTCACTTCCTCCGTCGTATCCGCTGCACGCCGTGGCGAACAGTACGAGACAAACCAATCTCTTCATGCGCTCGACCTCCAGGTTTCACCGCGCCGCGTGACGGCCGCTCATGCAGACCGCACCAAAGCGTCGCTGTCGGTTGATGCTTCGGATCGAAGCGGCGGTCGGTTGCTACCTCATTCGTCGCTCGGCGGCCCGGAGCGGTTTTTCAGATTTTGGGTTACGTTCGCTCTGGAACCGCACTATGGCGGGGCAAGATCGAAGCGCTCACCCATCCCTCATTCACCTGGCTGGGCATGCCCCTGTCGATGGGCGACTTGCTCGGTTTCATCACGGGCATCGTCTGCGTCTGGCTCGCAGCCCGCGGGAACATCTGGAACTTCCCGGTGGGCATCGCGAACAGCGCGATCCTCGGCGTGGTGTTCCTGGATCAGCGCCTGTTCGCCGATGCCGCACTGCAGGTGGCGTTCATCGCGCTCGGAGTGCGTGGGCTGCAGCAGTGGCGCTCCGACGGCCACGCGCGGGAGGCGTCACCGGTGCTTCGCGCGGGCCCGCGCGAGCTCGGCTGGCTCGCCCTCGCAGGCGCCGTGCTGACGCTTCTGCTCTGGCTCGCTCTGGGCTGGCTGAAGGGCAGCGCCCCGATCGTCGACGCGCTGGTCACGTCACTCAGCCTGTGCGCGCAGTGGCTCCTGAATCGCCGAATGCTGGAGACGTGGCTCGTCTGGATCGGCGTCGATGTCATCTCCATCCCGCTCTACTGGAGCCGCCAGCTGCCCTTGATAGCCGCCCTCTACGTCGTATTTCTGGTCCTCTGCGTGCAGGGCCATCGGCGCTGGCAGCGTCAGCTGGCGGAGCCTCGCGCAGGGGGGATCGCGTGAGGACACCCGCGTTCGAGCACGCGCTCGTCATCGGCAAATTTCTCCCACCGCACCTCGGCCACGACTATCTGATCCGCACGGCGCTGCGGCATAGCCGCCGCGTCACGGTCGCGGTCCTCGCGAGCAGCAGGGAAGGCATCCCCATGCAGGCTCGGGTTCGATGGCTGCGCGACAGCCTGGGCGCCCCCCCTCACCTGCGCGTCAGCGCCGAGCTCGACGATCTGCCGAACGACTACGAAGACGCCGCACTCTGGGCGCTGCACGTCGACATCATCCGTCGGGCGATCGCCCGCGCCGACCTCGAGCACAAGCAGGCGAGCCTCGCCGTCGATGCCGTGTTCAGCTCGGAGCGTTATGGCGACGAGCTCGCTCGCCACCTCGCTGCCGCTCACGTCTGCCTCGACAGCGCCCGAGCCCTCTACCCGGTCTCCGCCAGCGCCATTCGCGCCGACCTGGCGAGCCACTGGCACCTCTTGCCGAGCGGTGTCCGCTCCGGCTTGTGCGCGCGGATCGTGCTCCTCGGCGCCGAGTCCACGGGCACCACCACCCTCGGCCGTGACTTGCAGCTCGCCCTGCGCGGCCGCGGCGGGTCCTGGGCCGCGACGCACGTCGTGCCCGAGTATGGCCGAGAATACAGCGCTAGCCTCGTGGCCATCGCTCGGGCGCGCGGCGTCGCCGCCCAGCCCGGCGAGCTCGACTGGCAAGAGGCCGACTTCGTCGAGATCGCGCGCGAGCAGACCCGCCGCGAAGAGCTCGGCGCGCGCTCGGGCGGCCCCGTCCTGCTGTGCGACACCGACGCGTTCGCCACCCGCGTCTGGCACGAGCGATACCGAGGGCAACCGAGCGCGGCCGTCGGCGAGCTCGCCGCGACCCTGCCGGCTCGAGCCCTCTACATCCTCACTGACCCGGCAGGAGTTCCCTTCGAAGACGACGGGCTGCGGGACGGCGAAGCGCACCGTTCCTGGATGCACGATCGGTTCCGCGAGCTCCTCGCTGCGCAGCGCGCCCCGTGGATGGTGGTCCGAGGCTCACCGCAAGAGCGGTGCGCCGAGAGCCTTCGGGCCATCGACTCCGTGTCGGCAGGGCCATTGCGCTGGAGAGAATGAGCGTCGGGGCGAGGCGGGCAGCGGGGCCCGGCAAGGCCGCCAGGCGAGAAGTCTCGATTGGCGTTCTGGTCTACCTCAGTGCGGCCGAGGGATCACCAACGCGAACGGCACGGGGCCCAGCGGCTCGCGCGCGAGCGCGGGTCGACCCGCGATGACGAGGCCCGTCGAAGGGCCACCATCGAGGTTCAACGCAGCTTCACAACCCGAGGGCTCTCCCGCCGCCATCGGCCCCTCGAGCCAGCGCGCCAGTTGCAGCAAACCCGGGCCACCGCCGAGCGCCTCCTTGCTCGTGACCACGACCAGGTCGAGCTCCCGCCCCCCGCGCCGAATGCACGCCGCCGTACGCGCGGCGCGCTGCCCGTCATCGCTTCGGATGCCGATGCTGCCGTCCGGCTCGATCAACCGCGGCCCGCACTGGACGGCAAAGTCCGTCTCCGGCGGTAACCGTGAGCCGCGTGGCAAGAGCCGCGCGCGCCCCTGCGCGACGGCCAGCACGCCCGAGCCGCCGCCGGCGCGCTCGAGCGCCAGCGTGGCGCTCTCGGAGATCAGCAGCCCCGAGGCCCGGAGCTGCGGGTCGAAGAAGCCGCCGTTCACCGCCGCGAGCAGATCGCTCTCGGCGCGCAGGCTCGCAAACGGCGCGGCCCCGAGCGGACGCACTCGGAGCTCGTGCCGTTCGAGATCGATGCGCGCGACCACCCAGTCGTGCGCCTGGCCCTCGGCGTCGACGCGCTCGTCTGACAGCACGGAGAGCCCCTCCACAACCGTCGCGAAGCTCGGCGACACCGGCGCCGGCGCGGCCGCCGAAGCAGGCTCGCCGCTCGGCGCGGAGGGCGGCGATGCCACGACCTCCGCGACGGGCGCGGCGACCACCTCCTCCGCGGCAGGCGCGGGCGCTGGCTCGCTGCGGCTGCAGTGCGTCACGCCGAGCAACGACAGGGCGGCGACGAGCCGAACGACCTTCGACACGGCTCCGTCATAGTCGACGGCACGGGCGAGCGACACCAAACCCGGGAGGCCGGGCCCTCCCCGGGGCCCCCTGGGGCCAGGCCCGTCGAATCACTCGGGCGGGGTGACCGTGACGTTGGCGTGGCTGAAGGTGATGCTGCCGTTGCCGCCGCCGGCCTCCACCAGAATCTTTGCTTCCTTCGCGAAGCCGAGGGGCAGGCCCATCCGCTGCCACTGGCGGAAGTGCTCGGAGATGGAGACATGGCCGCACTGGCGGGGGTTCTGGCGAACGCTCAGGACTTGCGTGAAGTCGGCGTTTCCAATGATGGAAGGCAGGTTCTGCCGGGCGCCCGAGTAGACGTTGTACTGGGCACCGTCCATCGTGAAGTTGCCTCGCATCTGGGTGTTGAACGGCTGCGCAGGGCCATTACCGAAGGAATCTTCGACGATGTAGTACTCGACGAGCGGATTGACGGACCAGCCGTAGATCCCGATGAACGAGAAGCCGCCCGCGCTCCCCTGTCGAGTGAACTTCAGGTCGGCGCCGATCTCGCCGAGCTGTTCGAAGGTCTGCGTCTCGTCGAACCAGAACCCGATGCGAGCCAGGAAGTCGCCCGGGTTGTTCCAGTTCGCGCTGAAGGCCCCGCTCGGGGTATCGAAGGTGTTCATGCAGCCGCTGCCACCGGTGTACCAGAGGAACCAGCTCTGCCCCCCGACGGAGCCTTGGTCTTCGGCCTGACAGCCCTGGATGCCGTTTTGAAGCTGCGGAGCAGGCGCTCCGCAATCCAGCGCGGGACGAACGATCGGCTCGGGTTCTTCTTCGGGAACGGGCTCGGGCTCCACGGGCGGCTCCTCCGCGGGCGGGGGAACGTCGGTGCCGGGCGGCGGCTCCGTGCCATCGGGTTGCTCCGCGCCAGCCCCGGTGTCAGTCGAGGCACCCCCTCCCGGCTCCGCCCCGGACCCTTCCGTGTTGTCGATGCCGATGTTGTCCGGGTTCTGCCCCTCGCTCGGGCTCTGTCCCACCGCTGGAACCTCTGACCCGGGGGTAGCTCCTGCAGGAGCCTGCTCGGGTGAGCCCGCGGTGTCGACGGGCTGGGTGCCCGCTCCCGCGTTGGGAAACGTGCCGCTGAACGGCGGCGGCAACACACCCTCGTTCTCGGTGGCGCCGTCGGAGCATCCCAACATCGCGATCGCCGCTGCGCCCGTAACCAGCCTCTTCAGGGACATCGGAGCTTCTCCTCGCATCAACAGGGGTGATGGCTGCCCGACGGCCACTCGCCGCCGCCAGCTTAATGAGCCGTCGTATTCTCGGGCCTCCAGCGCCTGCGGTGTCGTCCGCGGCGAGCCCGTGTGGAAACGATTACACAAAGCGCGCGGCATCGCCATCCCGAGATGCGAGCGTCACCGAAGCCGCGCTTCCATCTGGATTTCTGCAGTCGCACCGCGTGACGCAACGCGAGAGTTCGGCTCTCGCTAACGGTCGCGGCGGTTAACCCGAGCCTCTCGCGTGACGTTGACGAGGGTGCGCCGCGACCTGCCGTCCCAAACGCGAAAGTCGGTGACCACGAGCGAGACCTGGCCAAGCCCGCTCGACCACGCCGTGAGCAAGCGCGTGCACGGCGCGTCAACTTCGACGCTGCCTCGCGTTCAATCCTCGCCGCACCGCGGTGAGGACTCGCCCCCGGTGAGGACCCGTCGCCGGTCGAAAGTTACACGGCGGACGTAGCGAACACTCGCTCGCGCCGTGCTGGCCTGAGCTCGGTCGACGTCGTCGATACGCGGGCTCGTCGGGCTCGCGCGGCGGGCAGGGTATGAGCCGTCAGCAAAGCGTGCCGCTGGAGAGGCCGAGCTCCTGCCGATAGCGCTCGAAGCAACGCGCGCCCGCAGTCAAGCGCACCAGCGCTCCTTCGGCGATGGCGTGTGCGACGTCGGGGCGCTCGGCGACCAGTGGCCTCAACACCTCTCGGTTCCACGCTTCCGAGTGCTTGACGTCGAGCGTCGAGTGCAGCGCGAAGTAGCGTCGAGCCTCGCCGCCAAAACCAAGGCGCTTCAGACCTCGATTGACGCACACCGCGCGCCCGGGCGCTGTGAGCTCGATCACCCCGAGCGCACCGATGGACTGGTACGCATAGCGACGGTTCGTCGCGAACGCGACCATCGCGTTGCCGAGCGCCAGCGACTCCCAGACCACGCTGTCGCAGTCCGGTTCGAGATCGAACGCACGCGCCAGGTGATCGAGCATCGGCCCGTGCATGCCGCCGGCGTGCCCTTGCCCCATCTCATCCCAATAGTTGCGCGCGAGCTCGAGCTTCGCCGCCTTCGGCAGCTTGACCTGTGTCAAGGCCACGAGGTCGTCGAAGCCGGCCTCCCCCGCCACTTCCTGCTGGAGGAACCAACGCATCGAGGCGAACGGCGCCGACTCGGCCAGCCATGGAAAGAGCGGGTCGTTCTGCCCGGGGCCGTCTTCCTTCAACGCCGCGAACCAGGCGACGAAGGCGTCGGCGTCCTGGGGTGCGGTCGCCGCCCGCTCGCGCACGACGCGGCGTTCCTGCTCGACAAATTGCCCCTCCAGCGTGAGCAACGCGGTGTCTTCCACGATCCGATCCATCCAGCTCGGGCTCGGCAACGTCGGGCTCAGGCGTTCGCGATTCCACGCACTCAGACGCCGCTGAAAGGTCAATGGGTTCTCGCGGCGGGACCGCGCACTTTGCGGGGCGATGTCTGCTTCGGTTAGCACGCGGCCTCAAACTGCAAAGGCCGTGCCTCCATCCACGTCCGCGTGAGACGCCGCGCGCACATTCCCGCACGAATCACCGAGGCCCAATGCCATCCGTTCGAGGCCGCGTCTTCATTCAGCTCGCCATACTGCGTCGAGCCGGGTGGCTCCGCTGGGCTCCGTGCTCAGTCGGCCGCTCCGACGCCGGCGTCGGCACGATCGCGACCGCGACCGACGGGAGGACGATCGGGGCGGGGACGCTGATTGCCGTCGCCATCGGCGTCGTCGCCATCGACGCCTTCGTCGTCGTTCGAGGCACCGCCATCGCTGCCACCCGTGTCGTCATCACCCGAGTCGTCGCCGTCCGACGGATCGCCGCTCGCTGGGGCTCCCGCGTCATCCCGTCCAGCGGCGGCCCGATTCGCTGCAACACGGTCGCAGGCCGCCGCCATGTTCTCGCACGCGACCAGCGCGGCAGCCGGCAGCTCCTCGGCGCGCACCAGGCACGACTGCACGCGGGCTTCACACTCGAGCGTCTCGTCGCGGCTGGCCGTGGCGTCTTCATCGAGCGCCTCGCAGGAGCTCAGATCGCGCTGGCACTGCGCCTGCTCGGGCGCGCGTCGTTCGCAGGCATCGGCGGCGCGCAAGCAGCCCTCGGCGGGCCCGCGCAGCTCTGCCAGTCGACCTTCGAGCGCCTCACAGCGTTGCGCCAGTCGGGCGCAGACATCGCTGCCCGAGGCGTCTGGGCGCTTCGCCTCGCAGGCGTCGACCGCCCGCTGGCACTGAGTGACCGCGTCCGCGTCACGCGCGGCGAGCGCCTGGAGCGCCGTCGCTGCTCGCGCCGAGGATGACGCCCCGGGTTCGCCCGGCGCCGTGTTGCAAGCGATGCCAGCAAGTAAGCCAACCGCCGATAATAGTGCCTTCGTCATGACCGCTCTCCGATTTGCTCATGAGCTCGGCGCCGCCTGGGGCGCGCCGAGTCCCGCGTGCACCGCAACAGGCCGCTTTGACCCTCGGTGACGCTTCGGGAGGTGAGTAGGGCGAGCACGGACCCTTTATGACTGCTCCGTTTCGTGCCGCGTGTGGTGGGAGCTGCCACTCATTGTCGCGTTCCTGCGCGATGACTCCAAATTCTGCGACGGTGCCACTACTCATGGACGCGCTCGCCCCGCGACGTGCCGCTCGAAGCGGCCGCGGGCGAGCCCCACGACGGTTTGTCGACGCGCTCTCCCCCCCTTCGAGCGTCGTCGCGGAAAGGCACCCGATGAAATCCCCCTTGGCCCGAGCGGCCGCCTTGCTGGCCCTCGCGGCGGGCTGCACCGAAGCGCCGATGACGAGTGAAGAGATCGGACAGAACCAGGCGGCGCTGTGCGCCAACGGCGACGGCGTGAACTCCGCGCTCGCCGGCCTGGCCGTGGCGGCGGCGAAAGAGCTTCGCCGCTGGCAGTCGTCGCGCGATTTCTATGTCGATTCGAGCTACCGGCTGGCGCTCACGAGCACGGCCAAGGCCCGCTGTAGCGATGGCCGCTGCTGGAACACTCAGGCCATCCTCGACCTGCAGCGCGCGCCGTTTGGTAGCGTGAAGTTCGGGAGCGTGACCTTCAACGCCGACAACTTCAAGAGTCGTCTCGTCTCGGAGTTCAACGAACAGAAGATCTGCGAGGGCCGCACCGGCAGCGGTGACGCCAACTGTCCGGCGGAGGAGCACCTGCTGACCTTCAAGTCTCAGCAGCCGGGCGCGTGCGACACCCTGTTCACCTTCACGGCGACCACGCTGACGGGCGGCACGCTGAGGTCGCCCGCTCAGCTGAAGAACAAGCTGATCTTCGCCGGCTATCCCGAGAACCCTTACCTCGCGTTCTCGAGCACGAGCTCGAGCGTCACCATCGACCCGACGTTTGGGCTGAACGAGACCGGCTCGTCGAGCGCAGGCTCGTGCATGGCGGCCTGCGTTCGAATGAGCGGCTCGGACGTCAGCGGCCATTGCTGTTCGTGCGGCGGCCAGCTGAAGAAGTACGCACGCTCGACGTTCAACGCGAACGCCTATCTGTGCAAGTGAACCCGGCGTCCGTTCGCCGCGAGCGACGCGCCAAACACCGATAGACCACCGAGCGCGAGCAGCGCGCCGACCCACCCGAGCGAGGGCCATCCCCAGCCCGCCGCGATCGCCAGACCACCCAGCCAGGCACCGAGCGCGTTCGCGAAGTTGAACGCCGAATGATTCAGCGCCGCGGCCAAGGTCTGCGCGTCTCCAGCGACGTCCATGAGTCGAAGCTGTAGCGCCGGCCCGAGCGCGACGATGCCGCCGAGCAGGAACACCCCGAGCAGCGCCGTCGGCACGTGCTGCGCGAGAGCGCCGAAGGCGGAGAGGAGCACCGCGGAGTAGACCAGAACACCGCCGATCGTCGGCAGCAGCGCGCGGTCGGCCAGGCGCGCGCCGATCAAATTGCCAGCGACCGTGCCGAAGCCGAACAATGACAACACGAGCGGCACGCGGGCGACGCCCAGCCCGCTCACCTCGATCAGCATCGGCTTGATGTACGTGAGCACGCAGAACATGCCGCCGAAGCCGACGCCCGCGATCGCCAGCGTCAGCCAAACTTGCGGGCGCACGAAGGCGCCCAGCTCGCGCAGCGGGTTCGCGCGAGCGTCGGCAGGCAAGTCGGGGACGTCGTGGCGAATCAGCGCCATCGCCAGCACCGCCACCAGGCCAACGGATACGAACGCCGCGCGCCAGCCGAGCTGCTGACCGAGCCATGTCGCCAGCGGCACGCCGGCGAGCGTGGCCGTCGTCAATCCGAGCATCACGAAGCCGATCGCCCGCGCGCGCTGGTCCGGCCGCGCGAGCGTCGCAGCCACCAGCGCCGCGACGCCAAAGTAGGTGCCGTGCGGGAGGCCAGACGCGAACCGCATCGCGGCGACCGCCAGCGGTCCCGGCACGAGAGCGGTGGCGAAGTTGGCGAGAGCGTAGAAGGCCATCAGCGCGATCAACAGCGCACGACGGCGCCAGCGTGCGGCTAGCACCGCCAGCACGGGCGCGCCGATCATGACGCCCAGCGCATACGCGCTGATCACGTGGCCTGCCTCCGGGATGGTGACGTCGACGTCGCGCGCGACCTCCGGCAGCAGACCCATGATCACGAACTCCCCCGTCCCGATCGAAAATCCGCCGACGCCGAGCGCCAGCAGCGCTCGGGCCGAGTGGGAGCTCACCGTCGGTTGTTTGGCGTCTGCGGGCTCAGACATGCGGCGTCACCCTCGGGTCGCGACCGTGAAGCGGGCGCGTACATGGCGCGGGCGCTCGATCTCGTCGGTGATCGCGACCGCCAGGTCGGCGACGGAGATCCCCGCGGGCTTGTCGCCGTCCATGAGCAGGTCATCACCGCCAACGCGGTAGGTGCCCGTGCGTTCGCCGGCCGCGAGCAGCGCTGGCGGGCTGAGGAATGTCCAGCTCAGAGTCGTGTTGTCGCGCAGCCTGTCGAGCAGGTCGCGGGCCGCCCGCGCGCCGGGGGCGATGTTCGGGGGCACGTGGTTGGCAAACTCGGGCGTGTCGACCAGCTGCACGCCGGGAGCCACGAACAAGCTGCCGGCGCCACCGACGACCAGCAGCCGCGTGACGCCGCTGGCCTCGGTGCCCCGGATGATGGCGGCGCTACCACGGAGAAACTCGTCGTAGAGGTCGGGCTCATTCCAGCCGGGGTTGAAGGCAGACACGACCGCGTCATGTCCACGCACCGCCGCAGACACCGTCTCGGCGGCGTAGGCGTCGGCTATCACCGTCGACACTCCAGGCCGCGGCGCGAGCCTCGCGTGGTCGCGGACGAGCGCAGTGACCGCGTGACCGCGCCGTAACAGTTCCTCGAGCACGGCCGCGCCGACGAATCCACTCGCGCCGATCAGAGCGATTTTCATTGGTCTCTCCTTCGTTGAAGCCCAATAAACATGGCAGCTTCACAATCAGTTGATAACCATGCAGAATTTGCTAACACCTTGAAGCTGGGCTGGAAGATGGGCTAGCGAATGGATGAGCTCAAACCCTATGCCGTGTTTGCCGAAACGGTCGCCGCCGGCTCGATGAGCGCGGCCGCTCGCCGGCTCGGAATGAGCCCGTCGGCAGTCAGCCAGACGATCCGCGCGCTCGAGTTGCAAGCGGGCGTCACGCTGCTCCATCGCTCGACGCGCAAGCTCGCGCTGACCGAGGACGGAGAGCGTTGCTACCCGCACTGCCTCCGGTTGCTCGAAGCCGCCCGCGCTGCAGCGGCTTCGCTGGCCCAGGCGCGTGACGCGCCCACGGGCGAGCTGCGCGTCGCCGCCCCCGTGGGCTTCGCTGCGCACATCGGCGCAGCGCTCACGCCGCTGCTCGCGCAATCGCCGCAGCTGCGCCTCCACCTCCTCGTCGACGACGCGATGATCGACCTGATCGATGCTCGCATCGACATCGCCGTCCGCGTGGGCCGCCTCGCCGATTCGAGCTGGGCCGCACGCCAGCTCTGCCAGATCGAGATGATCCTGTGCGCAGCGCCGGCCTACATCGAGCGCCACGGCGCGCCCAGCTCGCCGCACGACTTGGTCAGCCACCAGTGGCTGGCGTCTGCGCGCGAGATGGTCGAGGCGCCGCACGACACCACGGCACCCACGACCGAGCGCTTGCCGGCGCAGGCGCTCGACCTGCACGGCACGGCAGGCGAGCGGCAGCGCGTGCACGTCCCCGTGCGCATCGCGAGCAACAACCAGCTCGCGCTCCAGCAGATGTGCGAGCAAGGCCTCGGCGTCGCGCGCCTCGGTCATGCCGACGTGCTGCCTTCGCTCGCGCGCGGCGCACTGATGCGGCTGCTGCCGCACTGGCGCTCCACGCCGCTGCCCGTCACCGCCATCACGCCGCGACGCGACGGCGAGCCCGCCAAGAGCCGAGTCGGGATCGAGGCGCTGAAGCTTTATTTCGCGCAGCTGCCTGGCATGGTCACCGTGTAGTCTCCTCTCACTCCATGCGAGCTCGTTGCCCGTTGCTCGAGCGTGAAAGCTCGGTGCAAGAGCTCCGCTCGCCAGGTCTGTTCGGGACCCGCCCGGAGAGGGCCGCCCGTACCGAGACCGGTTCAAACGCGGGCCGCGGCTTGCAACCCGTCGCGAGTTGCCGAATATTGGGCGCATGCGGCGCTGCGGTCGAGCGAGGAACCTCGTGTCCGCGGGCCTGCTATTTTCGGCGTCTGCGTGGGGTCTCGAGCCCGCACAGCCCGCGCGTCGATCGCTGGCGTGGGATGCTCCGGAGCAGTGCCCGGATGCCGATCGGGTCACGGCGCGCGTGCGCGAGCTCGCGGGTGATGCCGCCGTAGACCGGCGCGGTCCCAGCGTCCGCGGCGCGGTCGAGCGTGAGAAGGGCGGCGGCTGGGGGCTGTCGCTCGACATCGCCTCCAGTTCGGGCGTCGTGCATCGGCGCACGTTGAAGGCCGAACACTGTGACGAGCTGGCGGAAGCCGCTGCGGTCGCGATCGCGATCGCGTTCGGATCCGAGGCGCGGAGCAGCGAGCGGTCGCCCCTGGAGTCCGAGGCGATGGTTGCAGAAGCGGTGCGCCCGAGCGCCGCCGCCGCGGGCCTCGGCGTGGAAGAGGCGACCGCTTCAGGAGCTGGCGGCGCCGACGCGCCAGACCGGGGGATCGGAGTGGGTGCGAGCGTTCTGCTGGATTCGGGCAGCGTGGCGAGCGTCGCCGTGGGCGCCGCGCTGTCTGCCCGAGCACGCTTCGAGCCTGTGAACGTCAGTCTCTACGGCGTGTGGCTGCCCGAGCGAACGGAGGAGATCGCGCCCGCGCAGGGCATCGACTTCTCGCTCCTGGCCGGGGGCCTGCGGGGCTGCCATCTGCTGCTCGGGTCGGCGACGCTCGAGGCGGGCGCGTGCATCGGTTTCGAGCTCGGCGCATTGCGGGCCGCGAGCCACGGCCTGCTGGCAGGGCGCGATCGGCGCGACACCTGGCTCGCGCCGACGCTGGGTCTGGAGCTCGGCTGGCGCGTGCTGCCGAATCTCAGCCTGGGTTCCAGGCTGGAAGCGGCCGTGCCGATCGAGGAGCACCGCTACGTCGTCGATCTGGACAACACGGTGCGCACCACGCCAGATGTCGCGTTGCGTTGGTCGCTGGGCATCGAGGCTGACTTGATTTCGGGGCGTTAGCGGAGCCGGGCGCTCTCGCCCCCACGCTGCGCGCCGGTCCGCCTCGGCCCGGTGGCGCACGCCGCACTTTTTTTGGTGGGTCGATCGCCAATGTCCCGCCGAGAGAGCACTGGTGTTCGACGGTTGGCGCGCAGGGACGCGCACACGGCAAAGATGCGTCAGTTCTCGATCTCATGATGGCAGGCGACCTCAAACCCGCTCCCGCTGGGGAGCACTGGGCCGATGGTGAGGCTGCCCTGCCAGAGTTCGAGCGCCTGCACGCGCTCTACTTCGGTTTCACCTGGCGCGTGCTCGGCCACCTGGGGGTGCCAGACCACGCCCTCGACGACGTCGCGCAAGAGGTCTGGATCATCGTGCATCAGCGCCTGCAAAGCTTCGAAGGCCGCTCCGAGCTGCGGACCTGGCTGTTTGGCATCGCGTTCAACGTTGCCCGCAGCCATCGCCGCGCCGACGTGCGGCGGGCGAAGCACGCCGAGAGTGTGCCGCGCGCGAGCCCTCCGCTCGATCCGGAAGCCATCCACGCCGGGCAAGAGGCGTGGAGCCTGGTGCAGCGCTTCCTCTCGACGCTCGACGAGCAGCGGCGCGCCATTTTCGTCTCCAACCTGCTCGAGCACTTGCCCGCGGTCGACACCGCCGAGGCGGTCGGCGTGGACGTGACCACGGTCTACAAGCGCGTGCGCGCACTGCGGCACGCCTTTCGTGGCTGGCTCGCCAAGGAGCACGCAGAGAAGCGCCGGAGCGAGGAGCAGCCACGGTGAAGTTCGATCCCGAAGTCGAGATGCTGCTGGAGTTCGCGCGCACGGCGCGCGAGCCGCCGAGCGACATGCGGCTGCAAAATCTCGAGGCCGTGCGGCGCAAGCTGGGTGTGCCCGGGGCAACGGCGCCGACGAGAGACGGCGCCGGTACTGCCGCGCCCGAGCGCCTGGAGCACCTGGAGCGCACGGGCGTGCGCACGGTGCCCTCCTCGCCGCGCGCGGATACGCTCACTCGGCGCCCATTGCCAGCGAGCGGCCCAGCGAGAATCAGCGCCAGCCTGCGGCAGTTGGTAGCCACCGGAGTCGTGACGGGAACCGTCGGCGTGCTGATCGGTTTTGGCCTGGGGCTACACGCGAGCGATACAGCATTGGAAGGGCAGCGCTCGGAGCAGCAGGGTTTCGAGGGGCACGGTTTCGAGGGACCCGGTTTCGAGGGACCCGGTTTCGAGGGACCCGGTTTCGAAGGGCACGGTTTCGAGGGACAGGGCTTGGAGGGGAAGAGTGCAGCAGCTTCCCTCGTGCGAGCCGCTACCACCGAGGGCGGAGCCAACCAGGAGATGAACGCCGCCAGCGCGGCTCGTGGCGCCATGGGAAGCGGCGCTGCGACCGCCGTGCAGCCCGAGACACCGAGGGTGGCCAGCGCGCTCGAGAGCACCCCGATGGCCCGCGAACAGAAGGCACCTCGCGGCGGGCTCACGGGCGCCAAGCTCGCGCAACAGGCCTCTCCCAGCCGGGCAAGAGCTGGGCGCAGCTCGAGCCGACCTGGCGACGCGCGCCCCGCAAGGCCCATCGATCGCAGCTTCTTCGTGGCGCTGCGCCTGATCGAGCGAGCGCGACACGCGCTCGATGTCGGAGAACCCATGCTGGCGCAGAGCCTGCTCGACGAGCTCGACGAGCGCTTCCCGCCCGACCTGCTCGGAGAAGAGCGCCTGGCCACGCGCGCCCTCGGCTGGTGTGCGCTCGGTGAACGCGCCCGCGCCGAGAGCGCCGCTCGCCAGCTGCTCACGGATAGCCCGCGCTCGATCTACGCGGAGCGGCTCGAGCAGAGCTGCGTCCGCCCGCGCGCCACGGGCTCGAAATAAATCGGCGTCGATAAATCGACGCCGCAGCGGGCAATGCTCCCGCCTCGAGGCACTCACGATCATGAAAGCATCACATTGGGGGCAGCGCCCCCGTCTGCAGCGTTCATTATTCGTTGCCGCCGCGGCGCTCTCGCTCGCGCTCGGTTGTGGCGACGACAATACTCACGAGCTCGGCTTCTCTCGCGCGCAAGATCTCCAGGATCCCTCCGAAGACGAGCCCACCGAGCCCTTCTACTCGGACGCCGACGACTTCGTCGGGCGCTGGGTGGGCGAGGCCGATGAGACTCTCAACTTCCAGCTCGGTGGCGACGGTCGCTTGCCGCTCTATCAATTCCCTTCGGGCTCGACGCGCTTCGAGCTGGAGCTACAGCGGGGCAGCGAAGGCAGCGGCTCGGCCCTGGTCGGCAGCTTGACCTTCGGTGAAGGCGCACCGCTACCCCCGCCGACGGACCCCGACGTCGGTTACCCCCCGGGCACGAACTACCTGGGGCTCCTGAGCTATGGTCAGGAAAGCCAGGGCCTCCCGACCAACGAAGACCAGCGCCTCCCGCCCTTCGAGCGCTTCCCCTACACGGTGAGCCCGGTGGTCTGGTCGATCTTCGACGAGGCTGGCGAGCTGCGCGACGGTCTGGTGCCCGACGGAGTGCTGTCGATGAGCTTCTCCACCTATGAGCTGCTCGATGATTGGTGTCGATTGCAGACGCCCTTGGGCGACGATACTTCGGGCTACTCCCCGATCGATGCGCCCGGCGGCTATGAGGTCAGGGGCGACGGCACCAACGCGGCTTGCAACCTGTTTGGCGAAGCCGACCTGAGCCAGTGCCCCGAGAATCTGGAGGAGCTCACGGGTGATGCGCGCCTCGCTGCAGAAGACTGCATCCGGCAAGGGCCAGTGATTGGCCAGGCGAACTGCGACAAGACCTTCCTCGCTGGCTACTGCGCCTGTAGCTCGAGCGAGTGCTGGGCCCGAGGTCTGTTCATCGGTGAGCAGGTCAGCACCTATCTCATGGTTCGGCGCGTGGGTGACGCTCTCGTCGGAGCATTCAAGAACGAGATCTTCCTGAACGCGCGCAACCTCCCGGTGCCGCTCGGACAGGTGCGCTTCCAGCGCGTGGAGTGAGATCCGGCCCAGCACGATAGGAGGGAACCCATGGAGAAGCATCCAGTGGCAGGCGACGCGATGACACTCGACACTCACCGCCGCACGTTCGGTCGCCGCCTTCACGCCCTGGCAGGCGCGAGCGTCGCGGTGGCCTCACTCTTGCTCGGAGCACCGCAGCAGCTCCTCGCCCAGGCACCGGCGTCGAACGCGGGGCAACCAGCGGCGGCGCTGAGCCCCGCTCGCCACGTCGTGACGTTGATCACGGGCGACCGAGTGATCGCCTCGGGAGCGAACCTCGAGACGGTGAGGATAGAGCCCGGCCCCGGCCGCGACGGCGTGCCCATCACGGTGCAACGGGTGCCCGTCACCTCGGGAGGCACGCACCTGATCGTGATCCCGGCAGACGCGGCGCCCCTCCTCTCGTCGGGCAAGGTCGATCGGCGGCTGTTCGACGTCACGCTGCTCATCGAGTCGCGCTACGACGACGCGCACCGAAGCAGCCTCCCGCTGATCGTCACCTATCCGCGGACGACGGCGGCGCGAGCGTTGCCGCGGGTCGTGCCGGGCAGCGTGACCGGGCGCAATCTCCCCAGCGTCAACGGCATGTCGGTCGCCTCCTCCAAGGCCCAGGTGAACCAGGTGTGGAACACGCTCGTGAGCGGCCCCGGCGCCTTCGCTGCAGCGAGCGAACCGATCGGAAAGATCTGGCTCGACGCGCTCCAGCAGCCTCTGGTCGATCACAGCGTCCCGCAGATCGGCGCGCCCGCCGCGTGGGGGCTCGGCTACGAGGGCGACGGCGTCGTCGTCGCGGTGCTCGACACGGGCGTCGACGACGCGCACCCCGATCTGATCGACAGCGTGGTCGTCAGCCAGAACTTCACGATCGACCCCGCCGGCGACCAGTTCGGGCACGGCACCCACGTCGCCAGCATCATCGCTGGCTCGGGCGCCGCCTCCGGGGGGCAGTACCGCGGCGTCGCCCCTGGCGTCTCGCTCTTGTCCGGCAAGGTGTGCGAGGTGTTCGGCTGCCCCGAGTCCAGCATCATCGCCGGCATGCAGTGGGCGGCCGCCGAGGAGGGCGCGCGCGTCATCAACATGAGCCTGAGCGGCGGAGACACCCCCGGTCTCGACCCGGTGGAGGAGGCGGTCGAGACGCTCAGCTCGCAGTTCGGAGCGCTGTTCGTCATCGCCGCCGGCAACGACGGCGGCTTCTACCCCGTGGGCAGCGCCGCCAGCACCGCCGGCGCGCTCGCCGTCGGCGCGGTCGATCGCGACGACAACGTGGCCGACTTCTCGAGCCGCGGCTTGACCGTCGACGGCGCGCTGAAGCCCGACATCACGGGGCCCGGCGTCGACATCGTCGCATCCCGCGCGGCGGGCACCGAGCTCGGAACCCCCGTGGGCGACGACTACGTCACGTCGAGCGGCACCTCGATGGCAGCGCCCCACGTCGCCGGCGCCGCCGCCCTGGTCGCCCAGCAACACCCCACCTGGCGCGGAGCGGACATCAAGGCCGCGTTGATGGGCACGGCGGTGTTCAACCCCGCCTACACCACGCTCGATCAAGGCGCCGGGCGCGTCGACGTGGCCGCCGCGCTCGACGCCAGCTTCCTCGCGAACGCCACCAGCCTGAGCCTCGGCATCGCGCGCTGGCCGCACGACGACGACGCGCCCAGCGTGCGCACGCTGACGTACCGCAACCTGGGCGCCGCCACCGAGCTCGCGGTCGAGCTCGACATCGTCGCCCCCGACGGCAGCGCTGCTCCCGCCGGCATGTTCAGCGTCACTCCGAGCACCATCGGCCTGCCAGAAGGCGGCACGGCATCGGTGCGAGTGACGGCGAACACCCGCATGCCAGTGCCCGACGGGCTCTACAGCGGGCGCGTCATCGCCTCCGATGGCGCGGGCAAGAGCCTCGCCATCCCGCTCGCGCTCGTGCGCGAGGAAGAGAGCTACGATCTGACGCTCAGACACCTCGATCGCCAAGGTGAGCCCGCGGCGCAGTGGAACGGATATCTCATCCCGTATACCGGCGTGATCGAAGTCCCGTGGGTCTTTCCGACCACCGCTCTCGCCCAGGACGAAGTGCTGCGGCTGCCGAAGGGCCGTTACGCCTACGAGGCCTCGATCTACGGCCTCGTCGAGCCCTTCGACTCCGTGCGCATCGTCGCACCCAACCAGCTCCTCGACGCCGACGAGCTGCTGGTGCTCGACGGCAGCGCCACGACCCCCGTCATCATCGATCGCCCCGAGGACGGCTTCACGACCCTCGGCGTGTCCGAGACATGGGTGGTCGATACCGACATCGGGCCCTCCGGCCTCGGCTTCTTCCGGAGCGGCTTCGACGGCGACATCGCCTTCTATCGCGGCGAGGTCGACCCGCCCGAAGCGACGCTTCGGGCCATCAGCACGATGTACTTGCTCAGCCCCGCCGGAGCGCCCCCCGAGCTCTACGCCGGAGCCTGGACGCAGCGAGGCAGATTGCCCGAGAGCCACCTCGCCATCGACCCCGCGCAGCTGGCCACCGTCCACGCGCACTACCACGCCCCCCTCACCACGCTGCCAGTCAGCGAGGATGTCGGCGTCGGCGCCTTCTGGCGCGAAGAGACGGGCTTCGTGTTCCCGTACGAACCCGTCGAGCTGCCGCTCGAGCGCACCGAGTACTATTACAGTAACGACCCCACGGTGCGCTGGATCACCGAGCTCTGGATACACGACGACGAGGCGTTCCAGAGCATGCTCTTCGGCTGGGTGCCCTACGAGTACCGCGGCGGAGAGACGTACACGCCGAACTGGAACCAACCCGTCTTCTCGCCCGTCCTGCCCGAAGCGCGCACGACCTTCGACTGGGTGACCCGCGACGGCGACTTCATCACCTTCCAGCTGCCGCGCTACGGCGATCGCGAGGGCCACGGCGGCTCCGTCGTCAGCACGGGAACCAACCTCCTCTATCGAAACGGCGAGCTCTTTGGTGAGGCTCCGGACGAGTTCGTCCGGTTCGAGGTGCCGCCCGAGCCGGCGACCTACCGCTGGGAGCTCGACAAGGAGCAGGTCATGTTCGAGCTCACGCCCCGCCAGAAGGTCGCGTGGACCTTCCCCTCCAGCCACGTCGCTGAAGGCACGCCCACCCGCATCCCTCTGCTCGTCGTCCGCTTCACTCCCGAGCTCGACGAACGCGGCCGCGCCCCGAGTGGCGCGCGCTTCTGCCTGCCCCTCCACGTCGACCAGCTCGATCGCGAGGCGCCGCCCGACGTCACCGAGCCCAGCGTCGAAGCCTCCTACGACGACGGCGCCAGCTGGACCCGCGCCCCCGTCGAAGCGACCCGCACGGGCTGGAGCGCCTTCCTCGACCACCCCCCGCAAGCCGGCTACGTCTCGCTCCGCACGAGCACGCACGACGCGAACGGCTACGCCGTCGAGCAGACGCTGTTTCGCGCCTACGGCCTGAAGAAGCGCCGTTGAAATAGGAGCTCGCGACCGCCCGGCCACGGCTGTTCTCGAATGAACCATCGAAGAACCGAAGCGTGGGGCAGAACCGCAGCGCACGGAGCAGAACCGCAGCGCGCGGCGGCTGTGGCGAAGACCTTAACTGGTCTCGAGCGACCCGAGCGCCCAGGGTAGAGATGATGCGCGCGAGGCTGCGTTTCGCAACTCCACGCGTCGAGAGGGGCCAACCATGTCGCAGCTCAAACCGAACCCCGTCCAGCCAGAGACGGTTCCACCCATGTCTGGTGAACGGCGCCGCGCGACGCGGCCAATGTTCAGCGTTGCTTCCACGCAAGGAGTGCCGCGCAGACCCACACGCCCAGGCCTCTCCGCGCCCCCGCCCCCACCGCCATCGAGCGAGCTCGTGCTGCGCGCGGCGGGGCTCGGCCCGCGCCCGGTGCGCGCCCCTCGCTAGCGACGGTCACGGCACTCGAGCCTGAGGCGATGGGCCCCCCGGCGTCGGGCGCGCCTTCGCGAATCGCCCGCTCGAATCCGGCGCCGACGGCGAGACTGTGCCGAGGTGTTACCGCGAGCGGGGGTTGCCCCCACCGGCCGCGCTCGGCCGCGAGGCGCTCGGCCTCACGCGGAGAGCTCCGGGCGCGGCCTGCGCGCGTCCCGCCTCCCCCCGGCGTCGGGCTCGGCGCCGTGCTCGCCCGTGCTCGGCCGCAGGTCGCTCCCACCCGCTGGACGCTCGGGGCGCGGCCTGCGCGCGAGCTTGCGCGCGGCCGCCTGCGCGCGCCACGGGGGAGGCGGCCTTCTGCCCCGATTGCCACCGTCTGGCTTCACGCCGTACGCTACGGGGATGCTGCAGCTCGCTCGCTCGACGCCGCTGGGGGTGATGCTGGCGCTGCTGACTGCCGCGGCTTGCGACGCTCCGGATTGGCCCGCGGTCGCGGACTCCTCGAGCGGCGGTGCCTCGGACCGCCTCGAGACGCCAGCCCCAAGCGCCGGCAGCGGCAGCGGTTCCCTGTCGGATCCCCCGCGCACGCCTCCGCCCGGAGTCTCCGGCAGCGTGGGCCAGGAGGGAGCCGTGCCCATCTCGGGTGGCGTGTCCAACCTGGGCGGCGAGGCCGACGCCGGCAGCGCTCGCCCCACGACCCCCGTCGACGCGGGCGCAGCGCCGGCCGACGCGAGCATCGAGCCCAGCACGCCCGACGAGCCCGCGGAGCCCGCACCCGAGCCCGCCTGCGCTGGCGCGCGCCTCGGCGGTGCCTGCTGGTACCTGGGCGACGCCGAGCTCGCCTGCGACGACGTGTGCGCGAGTCACGGCGGCTTCGCTCTCGAGACCGCGAGCGTCGTCGGAACGACGGCCCAGGGGGGCAGCATCGAGGGTTGCACGGCCGTGCTCGAGGCACTCGGCGCGCTGCCGGCCCCCGTCAACCCGGGCTTCCGCGAAGACGGGCTCGGCTTCGGCTGCCACATCTTCACGAACGGCACCGCGGCGACGGCGGCATGGTGGCTCAGCGCACCCGATCTGTCGCCGACGGCCTCCGGCATCGCCGTCCGCATCGCCTGCAGCTGCGTGCGCTGAACCGAACACGGGCCTGTCTCGGGCGCGTGCGGGCGACGTCCCCAATGAACGCCTCGCGCGATCGCCCTCGTTGCACCCTGATTCACTCGGCCCCTGATTCACCCGGCGCGCACCCGATGGGCTCTAGCAGAGCCGCTGGCGACGCGTGGTCGGCATGAACGCACCGGGCTGTGGCGAAACAGCTGGCGGATCGCGCGATCGGCGACCTCTCTTCGGTGCTCACCGATGTGCAGACGTGGCACGCTCTCTGCATCGCTTCGGGTCGCCCGCGTGGTCGCTCTGGCTGACGGCGTCGTCGTTCGACGGCGCGTCAGGTTCGAGGACGACGCGGCAGAAAGTGGTAAGGCGCCATGCTGACGAGATCCCGCGAGCAGGTCAGGCCTGCTCCGAAAACGAAGCTTGCTCTGAACACCCAGCTCGCCCCCTATTTCGCCGTGCTCTTGCTCGCCAGCACGCAGCTCACGGGTTGCTCGGTGGTGAAAGGCATCTTCAAGGCCGGCGTGTGGGCAGGCGTGCTCGGCGTCTTCGTCGTCATCGGCCTGGTCGTCTTCGGAATCTCCAAGCTGGGCCGGCGCACCTGAGCTCTCCGACGTCGGCGCGGGGCGCAGCCCTCCCGCACGACGTTGCAGTCGTGCAACAGGTCACCCTCGCGATTCGCCGTCGTCGCACGCGGAGCGGGGGACATCGCTGAACGTCTCCTGCCTCGAGTGCCGTGGGCGAGGAGCTGAGCGACCGGTCGCGGACCGTCGAGCGTCGAGTGGGCGTCATCGCGTTGCCCTCTTCTGCGGCGCGATCTCGGCAGTGCTCGGGCGGGTGACCCTCGAGCGCGCGCTTGCTCGGCGCAGCGCCCCTCGGCTACGGTTCGCTCGTGGGCGAGCGCTCTGAGTCTTCGACGCAGACACTGGGGCCGATTCCCGCTATCCTCACGCAAAGCGCGGCGCGACTGATCGACCGCTCGCCAGCCGAAGCGGCCCCTCTCGAGTCCGAGGAGCCCGATCAGGCGGCCGTCAGCTTCGCGCTGGAGCGCGAGCGGGCGCTGCGCCGTTCGGACCACATGGCGTCCGTACAACGCCTGAACCAGGCGTTGAGCATCGGCGTCGTGCTGTGGCTCGGCTCGCTGCTGCTCGACTGGTGGACGGTCGAGTTCTCGCACGAGAACAACCTGAGCTACTTTCTCTTGCTGCGCGCCATCGGTGCGGCAGCGGCGCTGATCGCCATCTGGCTCTTGCGCCGCCCCGAGAAGCCCTCGCCCCGGGCGCTCTGGTGGATCGACGTGGGCATCTTCACGCTGACGTCCTTTCTGGTCAGCTTGATGGCCGTGCGGTTCCGAGGCATCACGAGCCCCTATACTCAGACCTTCGCGGTGATCCTGGTGGCTCGCGGCGCGGCGACCCTCGCGCCCTGGCAGCGCGGCGCCTGGCTGGTGGGGATTCCGGCGCTCGCCTTCCCCGTCACGATGCTCGTGGCCGCGCAGTTCGACGAGGAAATCGCCGCTCAGTTCCGCGACCCGGAGCAGGTCGGCTTGTTCGGCATCACGCTGAGCCTCATGGCCATGATCGGGCTCTTGCTCGCGCTCGGCGGTAACTTCGCCTGGCGCCTGAGGTTGGAAGCGCTCGGGATGCGCAACATCGGGCGCTACAAGCTCGAGCGGCGGCTGGGGTACGGCGGCATGGCGCAAGTCTGGGCTGCCCATGACTCGGCGCTGAAGCACCGCGTGGCGCTCAAGACGGTGAGCGGGCACCGGCCCGGGTCGCTGGCGCTGGCGCGGCTCGAACGCGAGGTGCGCGCGCTCGCGGAGCTGACCCATCCCAACACCGTGCGCATTTTCGACTACGGCGTCACGGACGACGGGCTCTGGTATTACGCCATGGAGTTCCTGCAAGGCGAGAACCTGAGAGACCTCGTCGCGCGCGAAGGTCCGTTGCCTCCCGCGCGCCTGGTCCACCTGGCGCGACAGATCCTGAGGGCGCTCGGTGAGGCTCACGCCAAGGGCATCGTTCACCGCGACATCAAACCGGAGAACGTGTTCGTGGCGCAGCTCGGGGGCGAGTCCGACGTCGCCAAGCTGCTCGACTTCGGCATCGCCAAGGCCATGTACGGCGACGTGAAGCTGACGAGCACCGGTTGGATCACGGGCACGCCCGCATACATGCCGCCGGAGGTCATCCAGGGGCGCGACGCCGACGTTCGCTCAGACATCTACTGCCTGGGCATCACCCTCTATTTCGCGGCGAGCGCGAAGCTCCCGTTCAGCGACACCACGCACATGGGCCTGCTCGCCGCGCACCTCAACAGCCAGCCGACCCCCTTGTCGCTCGCGTGCGAGACACCAGTGCCGCCTCCGCTCGAACAGATCGTCCAGCGCTGCATGGCGAAGAATCCCGACGATCGCTACCCGTCGACGCAGGCGCTGCTCGACGCCTTGTCGGCGATCGGTTGATGCCCTAAACGCCGTGCGCTCGGCTCGCTCGCCGCGGCGGGGCTGCAGTGCAGCGACAGCCGCACGTCCGCGCCGTCCGACGGCGACGAACTGCCCGCCGAAACGGTGGAGCTCGACCCGACTCGAGCGCCCCTCGACCGGAGTGGCCCCACCGCCCCAGACGCGGCGGCCCCGTAGTCCATGCCGGCGCCGATGGCATCGAGCGAGCAGCGCGCGCTACTGGCGTCGTATGAGAGCGCCCGCGAACGCGAGCTCGGCGAATCCTGCAACTGTGGCTTCGCCGAGGCCGACTACGCATCGGCTTCGGAGGAGGGCCCACGGGTGACCGAGAGCGGGTACTTCTCGCTCGATATCACGCAGCTCGAGTAGCGGGTCGAGGAGGCGCCGAACCCGCCACCACGGGAGCGCACGCCGCTGGGCTCGACGCGAGACTGGTGAGACGCAGCGTGCGTACCTTGACGTGAACAACGGAGCGAAGTGACCATCCGCTCCGATGCCTCCTCGTTCTGCGACATTCTGGAATCGACTCGGACAGCGGCGGCGCATCGCCGCGCTCGCCCTGCTGGGTGCGCTCATGCTCGGCGGGGCCGGCGTCAGCGGCGCTCGAGAGCTCGCGCCGGGAGAAGTGCCGGGCCTGCTGCCGATCCCCTACGTCGTCGGACCCGAGCTGTTCCAGATCTACACGGACGCTCGCCTGTTCAAGGTGCGCGTCCTGGTCAACGGACACGCGGGGAACCTCACCAATGACGGGGGCAACGGCGCCTGGCGCGACGACGAGATCGGCGTCGACGTGATCGGTCCGCTCGGCTACCCGACGAAGTCGAACATCAACGGGTTCCTCGTGCCCGGCAAGAACCAGATCGTGGTGGAGTTCTCGCCGAACCCGGCGCTGGCGAAATACGAGGGCTCGCCGGACGTCATGGCGAAGATCGCGGCGACCATGTTCACGCGCGTCATCGTCACGCGCGGTGTGCTGCGGAAAGACTTCGGGGGCATCGACGAGGACGAGCTCGGGGAGGCGCTCGCGCAGAACGCTAGAACCAAGGCCGCGAAGATCCTGTACAACACCAGGAAGAAGGTCGCGCCCAAGCGCGTGCTGAGCCCCGTCCGGCACGAGTTTTCGTTCCAGCTCACCCAGGCCGACCATATCGACCGCGTGAAGATCGAGGAGTGCAAGCTGAAGGCGAGCCGAGAGCCGTACACGGTCACCTCCAGGTCGTACGTCAACGGCGCGCTGTTCTGGACGATGAAGGACGACTACGCCAGCGACGAGGACGGCTACCGCAAGGCGCTCCGGCCCGGCGCCAACGCCATCACCCTCGAGGTCGAGGCGCTGCAGGCGCCGAGCCGTATCGCCTACACGCTCGACTGCAACCTGGAGGAGGCGAAGAGGCGCTCCGGGCTGGGGGAGAAATACGGGCGCTTCTCGGTCGGCGATCGCTTCGACGAGGTCAGCTTGCCCATCGCGGAGCTGCAAGTGGACGGCCCCGGGAGCTTCGGCGCGCTGCTCGAGCTACCGCGTGATGCTCCCGCCGCGTCGTCGCGCAAACGCGCGGCAAAGTGAGCCTGTCGAACGTCGCTCACGAGCGACGAGCTCGAGCCGTCGCATCCTCAGTCTCGAGCGCCGGGGCGCCGGGGCGGCAGGTCGACACCGTAGGCTCGATCGCTGCGGTTCCCTCGTGTTCAGAGCGGGCGCGCGGGTTGATCGCAAACCCGGTTATCGGACGGAGCGTGACGCCTCTGCCCGGCGGCAGGCAACGCATTGCGGAGCGTCTCGCGAAGCCCCTGGTGCCGCCACATCCCGCCCGGGCGACTGGCTCTCGATGGCCGGCACCCGTCGTCGCGGGGCGCTGTTTGGCCACTCTCTCGTGCGCCTCCATCGCGGCGTAGCGGCAGAGCGAGCGGGCAACGCTCCCGAGACACGCGCGCCCGAGCCGCGCGCGGCCGAGTCGTCACTCGGCCGGCGCGGTGCGCTCCTCATCGCCTGCTCTTTCGCGAGCCGCCGATCACGAGGTCGGCGCGTGGTGGTTCGCCGGTCCCCGCGGCTTCGTACCCGGTCGGGCACCTCCGAGGCCTCGACCGTCATCGTCGGCGGCGCTCGCCGCGGGCGGTCTGACGTTCCCGCTCGGCGCGTTCTCTGGCAGCACGACGCCGCCGAGGCCCGCCGCTTCCTCGGCGTCGCCTCCGACTCCGCCGTGATCGACGACGGAGCCTTTCGCCTCGGGCGCGAGGGGCTCGTCGCCGAAGAGCCCGCCGAACGGCTCGGGCGTGGCGCCGGCGAGGTCGGCGCCCTCGGCGTCGCGCAACGACTGGTCAGCGACGTCGGAGAGGCCGCTCGGCGCCGGGGCGACCTCGAGGTCGATGAGCCGCAGGCCCTGGCTCGAGAGCTCTTCCCACTTCGCGACGAAGCTGTCGTAGCTCACGTTGCCCCAGAGCGCGTAGCCGCCCGTCCCAGCCAGGAACGTGCCGGTGTAGCGCGGCGAGCCGCTGACGTAGTGCACGCCGATGTCGACCAGCCGGAGCCCCGCGGCGCTGAGCTCCTGCCACTTGTTCGTGAAGCTCGACCACGAGGCGTTCGCCCAGAGCGCGTGCCCGCCCGAGCCGGGCAGGAACACGCCGCTGTAGCGCGTCTGGTCTCCCACCTGGTGGACGTGGACGTTGACGAGGCGCAGGCCTTGCCCGCTGAGCTCCTCCCACTTGTTCTCGAAGCTGTCCCACGTGGCGTTCGCCCAGAGCGCGTAGCCGCCGCTGCCCGGCAAGAACACGCCCGTGTACCGGTCTTCGTTGCCCACGCGGTGCACGTTCAGATCGACGAGGCGCAGGCCCTGTCCGCTCCACTCCTGCCACTTGGCCTTGAAGCTCGTCCACGACACGTCTGCCCACAGGCCGTACGCGCCCGTGCCCGGCAGGAACACCCCGGAGTAGAGCGTCTTGCTGCCGGAGCGCCGGACGTGGATGTTGTGCAGCCGCAGGCCTTGTTCGCTCCACTCTTGCCACTTGGCCTTGAAGCTGTCCCAGGAGGCGTTGACCCACAGCCCGTGACGCCCCGTGCCCGCGCGAAAGACGGCGGTGTACCCCTTCGGGAAGTAGCGATCGTAGATCTTGGCGATCGTGTGGCGATCGCCGAACGACAGCCCGGTGCGCTGCCCGATCGTCACCCCGCTCTTCTTCGGGACGATGGTGGGCTTCGACGAGTCCTTGGCGAAGCTCGTGCGCGGATAGTGCATGATCGAGCCATAGTCGTATTCGCCATAGTCGACCGAGCTCGGCACCGTCTGGAAGTTGCCGACGGCGTCGTCCTGGATGTTGTCCCACTTGATCTCGACGAATGAGTCGCGGTCGGAGCGCGACTGCTCGTGGTACACGCCGAGCGCATGATAGAACTCGTGCACCAGGATCTGCCAGGAGTGGCCGTCAGCGTAGCGAACGAGCTGCTTGCCGCCGCGCATGCCGATGGCAGACGAGCTCCAGCCCTCGTCGCCGTTGCTGACGATCTCGCAGTAGTTCGCCTGCGTCGTGCGGCGCACGAACCGGATCGCCGAGTTTGCCTGGATGTGATCGATGGCATCCTGCACCCGGGCCTGATTCGGCACGTTCGCGTTGATGGTGAAATAGACGATGCCGTTCGGCCAGAGGTACTCGGAGCTCGCGCTGAGGCCAACGCCCCGTAGCTCGATCTCGCCGTCGCGCGCACCGGCCTCGCCGAGCGCCTGGCGGGCGGACTTCTCTCGCTCGACCTCGACCGCGTGCGCGCGGACGTCGTCCACCGAGCCCATGTCGATGCAGCCGGCGTGAATGCACACACCGTTCACGACCGCATATTCCACCGGGCGATCGATGAACCCCGGCCCGCTCAGGTAGCCTCGCCCGCGGTCGCCGCCGTGTGCCATGTGCCCGTCCGCATGAGCGCCGCTCGGCGCCGTGCCCGTGGCGGAGCCACCATTATTTCGTTCGGTCATTTTCCCCTCCTCCTCTCGTGCGCCAGGTGGCGCGCTCGTCAGCTGATGCGGAATACGTCGGCGTCGAGTGTGTCGCTTCCGGCGCCGGCACCGCCGCGATGAAGCGGCGCGCGAGCGGGCCACGCGATCTGGCTCGTGTTGATGAAGCGCACGGGGTCGCCGTCTACGCGCTGGGCGACCGCGCGCACGTTGAGGGCCGCCCCAGGAGCCTCGACGCTCGGCAACTCCAGCGTGACCGTGCCCGTGTCTGCGTCGACGGGGAGCGGCCCGAAGCGGTGCCGGGTCAGCGTGGTCGCGGGTGCGTCGGCGTCGCTCGCATCATCCAGGCGCAGATCGACCTCGACCTGTTCCACATCAGCCGGCAGATCGTGAAAGCGCAGCCGTATCTTCAAGGGTCCTCCCTCCAGCGACGCGCCCCGATCGAGGCGCGCGCAGCGAGCGCCGCCGCGCTCATGCGCCGAGGGCAGACGATCGAATGACGACCGCACCGCTCTCCGCGTCCGCTCGATATCGACGGCCAGCTCCGGGCTTCGTCTCTCTCATTTCTCAGAGAAATTGCTTCGAGCGACGAAGGCAGTGCGAACTCTTGCATTCTTGCTCGCGCTCGCGGTGTGCGCCCCCCGGAGCTGCGGCGAGCCGCCCCCGAGGCATCGCCTGCCACGGTTGTGTCTGCTCTCCGACGGGGTCGTCTGGCTACACTTTGCTCTGCGTTCGAGCCGTCGCGGAACGTTCGGCAAAGGCGCGGCGATGTTGACCGCGCGAGCAACGACCCGGCGCCACCGGACGCCGGCGCGATTTCGTCGAGAGCCCTGCGCGCGAGCTATCTCACCGGGGGGCTGTCAGGATCCAGAGTGTCGCCGGGAGTGGCTAGCCCGCCGATAGATCGTTAGTCTGCGCGCATGCGGGCGAGAAACTTGGGTGAGCTCGCCATGGCCTTGGCGCTGGCGAGCTCCTGCCAGACCCTGCTCGACGATCGGCCGCTGCCTGCGCCGGCCGGAATCGAGTCACCCGACGGCAGCGGCCCACCTGCCTCCGACGGTGCTGGCGTGCCACCTGCATCGGAAGGCGAGACGGGCGCGCCCGGTGACGAGCCCCCCCGAGCGCCCGAGGGCGTGGGCCCGACGGTGCTCGACCCAGCTGGCCCGGCATCTCCCGCAGATGGCGGCGCGTCCAACCCCGAGGGCTCCCCTCCAGCTCTCGACGCGGGCAGCGGTGCCCCCTCGCCCCCTCGGGAGCCCGCGCGCGGAGAGGTCGTACAGCTCGTCGCGGGCAACGCGCACACCTGCGCTCTGCTCGACACCGGCGCCGTGCGCTGCTGGGGCGACGGTCTGGAAGGCGCCCTGGGGTACGGCAACTCGGGCCCCTTCGACGAGCAGGTGAACACCGGCATCGACATCGGCGACGACGAGTCGCCCGCAGCGGCGGGCTACGTCGACCTGGGCGGACGGGCTCGACAGCTCGCGTCGAATGGGCTCACGACCTGCGCCGTCCTCGATGACGACGGCGTGCGCTGCTGGGGATCGCTGGCGTTCAGGCACCGCCTCGAAGTCGATCGCGTCGGCGACGACGAGTCGCCCGCGACCGCCGGCGCGGTGGACTTCGGCGGTCCCGTCCGCAGCGTCGCTGTCGGCAAGAGCCACGTCTGCGCCTTGCTCGCTTCGGGCGCCGTGCGTTGCTGGGGGCTCCCCGATGGCGTCCCCTTCGAGGCGGACATCGACGGCACCGTCCCCGTCCCGCCCCCGACGCTGCGCGAGGTGCGCGTGGGCGGGGCGGTCGAGCAGCTCACGGCAGCAGATGGAATGACCTGCGCCCTGCTGGCCTCGGGCGCGGTGCGCTGCTGGGGCAACGGCCTCCCGGGGGCGCTGGGCCACGGCAGCAGCGAGGACATCGAGACAGACGCCGAGATCGAGGCTGCCGGTGACGTGCCGATCGGCGACGCCGTGCGCCAGATCGACCCCGGCGGCAGCGGCACGTGCGCGCTGCTCGTCACCGGCGCCGTGCGCTGCTGGGGTCATGGGTCCGAGGGCGCGCTCGGCTACGGCAACACGGAGACCATCGGCGACGACGAGGCGCCCTTCGCTGCGGGCGACGTGCCCA